>Ga0316204_10000625_pt1 | contig 123075 bp, 112 predicted proteins | sample 6monrhotite_MG_2_FD_205661 | JGI IMG/M metagenome (GOLD analysis project Ga0316204, IMG submission 205661) | Microbial mat bacterial communities from mineral coupon in-situ incubated in ocean water Damariscotta River, Maine, United States -... | ecosystem: Environmental > Aquatic > Marine >...
TAATAGCCGGGATCTTCTCATTCTCGGTGGTCCAGAGATGGGGGGTAAGTTCAAACTCAATGAGTGGTGACGGACATGCCGAGCGTCCGGGTGGGGTGCGCAACGCACATAAGGTTGGTTGCGAGCCCCCGCAACCAAATTAAAGCCCGCAACTTCAACAGGTTGCGGGCTTTTTTTGTTTTGGGTCACACCGCAGAAAAAGCGTCGGGTAAGCAGACAGATTCTAGTTCCTACAATGAAGAGCAAGGCACCGGCTTATCTATTTCAGAGCCCGTACATTACGGACAATCACAAAACAATGTTCGTTTTGATGGAAGGGGAGGTGGACGGAGTGCATATAGAGTTCTGCTTCACAATGGAGCATCGCGCCCGAGGGAAAACCTAACTGAATCCAGTCAATAGGAGGCGAGAATTGCAGTTCACAAAGACTCATACAAATTTTGAACCTTTTTGTGACTTGTCGCAGGGGGGCTCTTTGGCCCACCAGCCTTGCCGATTTTCTGGTGGTTGGCATTTCAGTCTTGCAATTCGGGTGATGACACGACGGACAAGTGGTGGCCTTGAAGAATGCACAGGACTTACGAGCATCCGGCACCCTATCCGACGAGGAGTTCCACACGACTGGAATTCTCACGACATGTCGCTGCGGTGAACTCACCCACATGATTTCTGGTGATTTGATCCCAGAAAGACCCGCTCTCAACGAGACGCGGACCAGATATGGCGATGGCTCACGCACACAGTAAAAATGTCATTGGAGAGCTAGGGTTTCTCCCTATGTAATAAACATACAAAAAAATATTATCGGCGGAAAAGGCTGATGCATGAGCATTGAGAAGAGGCCAATGGTTGCAATAGGGCAAAATCGCTTATTTCACCCGGTGTTCTGTGGCAAGTTGGTTGTCGTCGCCGCGGCTTACGTCGTCACCGCCATACTTGGGTTGCAATACGCAACCATCCACGAGAGTGTGACGCCGATATGGCCGCCTGCCGGGATCGCGATCGCCGCTTTTCTGTTGTTGGGAAACCGCGCGTGGCCAAGTGTTTTCATCGGCGCCTTTTTGGTCACTTTGTGGACTGATTTATCGGTGCCCGCGGCTGGTGCAATCGCAGTGGGCAACACCTTAGAGGGAATTGCGGGCGCGGTTTTGATGCGCAGGTTTGTCGATTCCAAGGTTTACTTCGGATCCACCCGTGAGGTTCTTTATTTTATTGTGATCGCCGTGTTGGCTTCGACGATTGCTGCAACAGGAGGCGCCGTAACCCTCGCAACTTTGGGACAAACCTCTTGGGATGATTTCGCTCACATCTGGGCGGCTTGGTGGTTGGGCGACGCAACCGGCATTATCGTTGTTGTTCCATTCCTCATGGCTTGGTTTGGTCGTGAGAAGAGCTCCATGAAAATCGCAAGCTTCGAAGGGGTTATGGTGCTTTTTGTTGCGCTGGTTTTGGCGCAATCCATCTTCGGCGGCGGTTTTGGCGGATTTAATCTGAATTACCCGGTGGCGTTCGCGCCGTTTGCTCTTTTGGTCTGGGCCTCTTTGCGATTGGGCCACCGCGGCGCTACGACAGTCACAATTTTAATATCGGTTGTGGCCACAGTGGGAACGGCAAAAGGGTTGGGACCATTTGTGAGGGACGTATCGGAAGAGTCGTTCTTCATCCTGCAGGCATTCATGGCGACCTGCACATTCACATCCCTTGCCCTGGCGGCTTCCGAGACCCAAAGAAAAGAGGCCGAGCATGCTCTTCAAGAAACCCAAGATAACCTTGAACATCTGGTGGGAGAGCGCACTGCGGAACTACAGTTAAGTGAACAACGAATGAGGAACTTTTCAGAGGTGGTTTCCGACTGGTTCTGGGAGACCGACGAGAACCACAAATTCACGTTCATATCGGAAAATACCATCACAAAAGCTGGTTTGGATCTATCCACCGTCCATGGACAAACCCGATGGGATGTGGCCGGAGCACAGACCACTGATGAAAAATGGCGCGTACATCAAAGTGATTTAGACGCGCACAAACCGTTTCGCAACTTTCGATACGAACTTTTGCTCAGCAACGGTAAGCGCGTCTGGGTGGGGGTGAGCGGTAACCCGGTATTTGGCAGCAACGGCGAGTTTGTGGGCTATCGAGGGACTGGAACCGATATCACCGAATTTGTGAAATTCGAAGAACGCTCTCAGCAACAACTCAAAATGGAGGCGTTGGGGACACTTGCGGGCGGCATCGCGCATGATTTCAACAACACGTTGGTGCCCATTATTGGTCTTACAGAGCTGACGATTGATGAACTTCCTGAACAAAGCATTGCCCGTAGCAATCTTAAATCCGTTTTAAAAGCGGCCGCTCATGCAAGGAGTCTGGTGTCTCAGATACTCGCCTTCAGCCGTCAAGAGAATAACGAATTATATCGACTTAACCTTACCGAGGAACTTCACGACATCATGGTCTTGATATCGTCGTTTGTTCCGGCGACGATTAAAATCACCAAGGAAATTCATGCGGTAGGTTTTGTGGAAGCCGACAGCACTCAAATACACCAAGTGGTTATGAATTTAGTGACCAATGCGGTGCATGCGATGGACGGCAATGGGGAGCTCTCCATACGGCTTGAGTTGACCGAAGTCGACGAGACCCTCGCGTCGCGCCATCCTGAACTGGACCAAGGCCGCTACGCCCTGATCACGATTGCAGACAATGGTCACGGCATGAGTGAAGAAGAACTCGACCGGATATTTGATCCTTTTTATACGACCAAGTCCGTCGGTGAAGGTACTGGCTTAGGATTATCGGTTGTTCACGGCATCATATCGAACCATAAAGGTAGTGTTGTGGCGTCATCGTCTTTGGGCAAGGGGACTGTCTTTAAAATCTATCTGCCACTGGCAACGAATGACATTTCGCCATAGATTCAAGCGTTGAGGTGTAGCCGCCTGTTTCCGACATACTTATATGCCCATCCTATATGCGTCGCAGCCTGTGGTTGATGGGCGGTGGGCTTAATGTTGATTTCACCAAACGTCACGCAGTGACGGCGGAAACGTCAAACGTAATGCTTCCTCCACCTCTCGCACCACATTCCACTCATCAAAGTGTTCGTTTATCCTATCGGCTAGGGTTTTCCCCAGTCGGGTTGGTATACGACCCAATGTTGCGTAGGGGGTAAGACCTGTACACTTTCTTTAAACCTCGAAAGCATATTTGCACATCTTATGGTGAAAAGATGTGTCGGTCTTTCAAAACAAATTAAGTAGGCGATTTGAAGGGTTGAGATGAGCAATCTAAACAACCAAATTCAATCAAATCCACAGTCAGGCGCGACGGATTCGGTGCGCATATCGACGTCTCGATCATGGCGGGTTGGTGTGCTTGCCATTTTCGCAGCGATCATTGCGATCATGACCATCGTGCTATCAGCCAATAAGTTCTCGGAAATACGTCAGAACTGGATTGTGTATGACCAGGGGGTCGAACCGAAACTGGAAGCCCTTGCCGGTATCCGTAAACACATGGGCTATGGCGGGCTGATTCACGCCTTTAAAAATTACGTCTTGCGCGCAGATGAGCGCTATTACCTTGAAGCTTGGACGCATATGGATCAGGCCAAGACTGAGATTGAGACGTATCTTGTCAATCAAACGAGCGAGACGGAAAGAAGTTCCCTGCAAACCATCGGTCTGACCATTGACAGATACCGAGAAAATTTGAACAAAGCCAGACTGGCCATCGCGACGGGGATTGAACCCCGAAACTTGGATGCCTTGGTGAAAGTCGATGATACGTCGGCGTATGAAGCCATGTTCGTTCTGGAAGGTTATCTGCAGATGCAGCACATGCATCACGGGGAGTCTGTCATGAGATCCGTGAACGATGGCGCCGTACTGATGAACGTCAGCAGCTTTGCTTTGCCATTTGCGGGGCTCAGTGCGCTTTATATCATTTGGTCTCTGTTGCGTTTGCAAGAACAGGCCCGCAGTATGAGTGCTCACCTGAGGGCCGTTGTCGATAACGCTTTTGATGCCATTGTCACTTACGATCAAGACGGCGCCATTCATTCCGTAAACCCGAGAACAGCCGAATTGTTCGGATATGGTCCGGATGAATTGAGGCAAAAGAGCATTGAAATGCTGCTGCCTGAGGCGGTCAAGGGTAAGTGTGCGCTGTTCGTGGGGGCGGAGGCGCAAACGGATGTCAGCAGCACGCAAGAGTGCATGGCCGAAACCAAAACAGGCCATGAATTTCCCGTCGAATTGGCGGTGACAGACATTGAAAATGATGAGCGACAATTGCGGGTCGCCTTTATCCGCGACATCACCAAACGCAAGATGTCGGAGCGTGCCTTGGAACAAATGCATGGACGTTTGGAAACGGTGCTCAAGTCCTCCCCCGCAGTGATATACACCGCTTCACCTGACAGAGTTTCTCAGAAAAATTACGTCAGTGAGAATATTAGCGATTTATTCGGATATTCTCCTGCGGACGTGATCAACAAAACGAATTTTTGGCATGACTTAATTCATCCAGAAGATTGTTCGGTGCTGTTTATGGCCAATCGTAAGCTCAAAACACAGGGCAAACGTATCGCCGAATACCGCGTGTTGTTGGCGGATGGAACATGGCGTTGGGTGCACGATGAAGCGTTGGTGGTGTCTGATCGTTCTGAGCAGAGTGAAATTGTTGGGTCGATTATAGACATCACCGAAAGAAAGAAAGCCGAACACGAGCGCATCATGGCGCAAAGCGCGCTTCTTAAATCGCAAAAAATGGAAGCCCTTGGGCAATTGTCCGGCGGTATGGCCCACGAGTTCAACAACATGTTGGTGCCGATGATTTGCTTGACCGAATTGACCATGGATGATTTGCCGCCAGATAGCATCGCCTGGGACAATTTGTCGACGAGCCTCGACGCGGCGCTGAAAGCACGGTCGCTGATTGAGCAAATTCTCGCCTATGCTCGGTCCGAAAACCGCATGTTTGAAGATATTCTCATCAAGGGTGTGATCATACAGTCGGTCAAGATGCTGCGCGCATCTTTACCGACAAACGTGGAAATTGTTGCAGACATCAACATTGCCGATGGACTGGCGGTGCGCTGTGATCCCACCGAAATCAATCAGGTTCTGATGAATTTAGGCCGGAATGCGGCGCATGCCATGGGCGCGTCCGGGGGGAAATTGCACATTCGGGTCTCACGGGACAGCCTTGACGACGACACCGTGCTTGCCCACAGCGAAATGTCCCCGGGACCCTGTGTCGTTCTGGAGGTTCGCGATAATGGGTGCGGCATGGATGAGCGCACCGTGGCGCGGATTTTCGATCCATTCTTCACCACCAAAGTGGTTGGTGAAGGTACCGGCATGGGATTGTCAGTGGTTCACGGCATCATGAAGGATTTAGGCGGCGACATTCAGGCCGCCAGTGCACTGGGTAAGGGGACCTCATTCTCTCTCTATTTCCCCTTGGGGATGGTTGAGCAGAAAGAGGTTTCACCGGTTGTCGTAGGAGGTCAAGCATGACGCAAACAAAACGTGGGACCAACACCACCAACACTCATTCTGGGGCCGAGAGCACCACGCACCGTGCTCGCTTATTGACGGTTTCTGGGGTGATCATGTTCGCGATCACCGTCATCGTTATCGTTGTGACCTTGTGGTTCGAATATTCCGCGAGCCTTGAGCAGCAACGCGGCATGTTGGTGGATATTGCGAAAAGCAATGCGCGCATGATCGAAGCGGTCGCGCGTTTTGATTCTGGTCAAGGTGGAAACAATACCGACGATAGGGGTCATGCTGAGACTTTGATGCAAATCAGGGATGCCTATGGCCGACTTGGCGGTTTGGGGCGGACCGGTGAGTTTGCCCTGGCGCGTCTCCATGACGGTGTGATCGAATTTCTCATCGAGCAGCGCTATGGCGACGTGAGGGAACAAAATACGGTTCCCATGACCTCAACGTTGGCCGAACCCATGCGCCAAGCGCTTATGGGCCGTTCGGGAACGATCATGGGGCTTGATTACAGAGGGATGGAGGTGTTGGCCGCGTTTGAACCCGTCCTGGGCACGGATATGGGGATCGTCGCGAAGGTCGATTATGCCGAAATCCGTGCGCCGCATATCCGCGCCGGTCTGATCGCCTTGGCTGTTGGTTTTGTCATCACGATGACCGGTATTGCCTTGTTGTACCAATTTGCCGATCCGCTGGTGCGCCAGATCAATCAAGCATCGGAACGTTTCAGAGATTTCGCAGAGACCGCGTCGGATTGGTATTGGGAAACCGATCAGCGTTATGCCGTCACATACGTTTCGAATCGATATCTTCAATTGCTGGGTGTGCGCAGAGAAGATGTGATTGGCCAGCCGCTGAACAAACTCATGGGCAGCATGGCGAATGAGTATGCTGATGTTTCGACACGTACGGATGATTTGAATAGCGGCACAGGCGACAGCAAAGTTTATTGGAAAAGCCTTTCGACCATTCAGGATCGTGTCGGTAACGAACATTACATCACCATCAGCGGCAAACCCTATGTCGATGAGCACGGAACCGTTCTCGGTTTTCGCGGTACGGGCTCAGACATCACCAGCCAAATTACAGCGGAAAAATCGTATAAAGCTTTCAAAAACACCCTCGATAGGGTTTTGGATTGCGTCTTCATGTTCAATCCGGAAACCTTGAAGTTCACCTATGTCAATCAAGGCGCAATCGAACATGTGCGTTACACGTACGACGAACTCATGAAAATGACGCCTATCGATCTGAAGCCAGAATTCAATGAAGAAATGTTTCGCATGATTCTCGATCCGATGATCAGTGGCGAAAAGACGGTTGAAAAATTCGAAACCGTTCACCGCACCAAAAACGGCGTATTGGTGCCGGTGGAAATTTTTTTGCAATACATTTCGTCTCAGGGCGAAAAGCCGCAGTTTGTATCCATCGTGCGTGACATCACGGATCGCCAGCGCGCCGATGAGGAACGCGTTGTCGTCGAACAGGCCTTGAACGACTCGCAAAAAATGGAGGCTCTAGGCCATCTATCCGGTGGTATGGCGCACGAATTCAACAACATGCTGGTGCCGATCATCGGGTTGACGGAACTGACGATAAGCAGCTTGCCTGAAGGCAGCGACGAACATGAAAACCTGGAGATCGCCTTGGACGCCGCCATGCGCGCCCGGGAACTGATTGACCAAATATTGATGTTTTCACGTTCAGAAGGGCGCACCCTTGAAACGGTTGATTTTGCAAAACTCATCAGCCAAGGCATTAAGCTGTTGCGCGCATCTCTGCCCACACAGGTGAGCCTTTCCGATGATCTTTCGCAAGGCGAAGGCATTCAAGTGATCTGCGAGCCGACTGAAATCAATCAAATCTTGATGAATTTGGGAAAGAACGCGGCCGATGCCATCGGTGAAAAAGGCGGCCATATTGTGATCAAGTTGGACGCGGTGGATTTGCATGAAAAACGCGCCGCTCGGCTCTATGGGGTTACTCCAGGGGCGTATGCCAAGTTTGAAGTTAAGGACGACGGCAGCGGCATGAGCCGAGAAACCCAGGCGAAAATCTTTAATCCATTTTACACCACCAAAGAAGTGGGAAGTGGCACCGGAATGGGTTTGTCGATGGTCCACGGACTCGTCAAAAATTATGGTGGCGCGGTGCATGTCCGCAGTGCGCTGGGTAAGGGAACCACGTTTGAAGTTCTTCTGCCGACCTATGATGCAGACAAAGAAGTCATTGCGGAGCCCGTAAGAAAAAATGGTGGGCTCCTGCGGAGTTTGACGTGAATGATCGAACCGGGGGGTTTGGCAATAAAGAGAGGTATGAAAAATGCTGGGCGCTGACAAGAGCAAGAGCAAAACAAGGAAAGCTAAGCATGCACGGGTTTTGATTGTTGAAGATGATCCCGGTGTGCGCCGCACCATCGAGCAGTGTTTAAAGAAAATTGGAATCACGGATGTTGAGGCCGTAGAAGATGGCTTGGCGGCTTGGAAGAAAATTGAGCCCGCGCCAACCGGGTTCGATCTGGTCATTTCGGACTGGAACATGCCATTTGTCACGGGCATCGAGTTGCTCGAGCACATTCGCGATCAAGGAATTAAGGTCCCGTTCATCATGATCACCGCGAAAGGCACGTTCGATGCAGCCATTGAAGCAAAAAATGCAGGGGTTACGGTTTTTATGCCCAAGCCGTTTACCGTTCAGCATTTGAATTCAAAGGTATCAGAAGTCTTGGGCTCACAACTGCAAACTTGGGATAAATAGCCAATTCTGAGGTCGGTTAAAGCCTAAGTGAAGGAGCAAGCACATGACACGCATTCTTGTGATCGAGGATGAAGATATGGTCAGAACGACCATCAAGCAAATACTGGAAAAGGCCGGTTATGACGTGGACGTTGCCGTAAACGGTAAGTTGGGGCTCGAGCAACAGGAAAGAAATCCCGCTGACATTGTGGTAACGGATATCATCATGCCCGAAAAAGATGGCGTTGAAACCACCATAGAGTTACGCAGCCGTTATCCGGATACGAAGATCGTTGCTATATCCGGCGGGGGAAGGGTGCGAAATCTAAGCTTTCTAGAACATGCCAAACAAATGGGTGCGGATGTGATCTTGCCTAAGCCGTTTACACGTGAAGAACTGCTCGGCGCGGTCACAATGAGCCCCGAGGATAGCTAGAGGTATGGCATGGGCTTCAAGCCTAAGGTCATTTAATTTGTTGCGGCTGTTTTGGGGATGTCGGTAACTTTTCCGGATGAAGCCAAGAAAACTCCTGCGCATACCTAGAAGGGGTTCAATATCCACCTCAAGGAGGTTGTGGAAAAAGCTGCGCTCTTATCACACGGGGAGCTACAGATTCATGGCTTGAGCGGGCTGCGAAATCATACCGGGAAAGATTGGCCGAAATCAAAAGATAACGTGTTCCATATCATCCGCCAAATGATTAAGGCACATCTTGATAAACACGACATTTACGCCATTGGCGCCGATTTGACGAACATCAGCATGTCCGAACACATATTCTAATTTGAATGAACTCTACGGTCCTATCGCCAAACGCTCATAATCTCAAGAAATCGGTGTTGAGGCGGAGGCGTCAGCGAAGATGCGTTCTTTTGGGAATATGAGAGCCACGCAGGTGCCTTGACTTTCTTTGCTGTCGATCATCAGCGCGCCATCATGTAATTCCATGAAGTGTTTACTGATCGGTAGGCCTAGCCCCGTTCCCTCGCCTGACTGACGTCCACTGTCGGTCTGTACGAATGGCAGCAAGGCATGCTCAATTTAATCCGGTGCAATGCCGACACCGGTATCTTCCACCTTAAGCACAACGTCGCCATTTTCTGCCACACATGAGCGGATATGAACGTCTCCGTTTGAAGGCGTGAACTTGATGGCGTTGGTTAGGATGTTGATCATTGTCTGCTTCACTTTTAAGGGATCCAACTGCATCGCGGGCAGGGCCGCGGGCGCGTCGAGGTGAAGATGAACACCTTTGTCTTGGGCGCGGTGCATGACAATGCCAATGGCGCCTTCGATCACCTTTCCGATTTCAACAGGTTCGGTGTTGAGCACCATTTTGTTGGCTTCGACCTTCAAAATATCGAGGATTGCATCAATCAGTTTGAGCAAGTGAATTCCCGATGAATAAATGTATTTAACGTACTCGTCGTATTTTTCGTTGCCTAAGTTGCCAAATACGCGTTGCATCATGGTGTCGGAAAACCCGATGATGGCATTCAACGGCGTGCGAAGTTCATGGCTCATGTTGGCAAGAAATTCAGATTTTGCCTGATTTGCCTCATCCGTAGCTTCCATGGCTTCCCGAACGTCGGACTCCAATTTTCCTCGCAAAAACACCTGCCCCATCTGATCTGCAATTTGCATCAAGGCTTTTTTCAAATTGGGTTCGAGATTGATCGGATGTTTCGCCGTAAATTCGGCCACCGCGACCAGTTCTCCGTTGGCGAGAATCGGGATCGCCACACCGCTGACAATGCCGACGTACCGAGCGACAGGGCCGCGTTGTGTGTCGGGTTCTTGGCACATGTCATTGATGCTGACGGGCTTACCAGCTAGGGCCGCCAATCCGGGCAAGCCTTGGCCCAAGGTGAAGACGGATGTCATGGTTTCTTCTCGCCAGATGGCAAGGTCAGAATCAAATGTTCCGCATGACCACTTGTTGGCCGATACAAGCTGTATGGGCGCGCCTTCGTAAACTTCGAAGATATGCCCGGTCTCCCAACCCGTGTAAGCGCAAATGCGTTCCAAAGTTGATACCACAACCTCATCCGTAGACCTGGCTTCGTTGGCCGTGGCTGTGGTCGCATACAGCAATTCCAGCAAGCCATTTTTTTGCTGCAGATGATTGGAAATCAAGCGAGCTTCTGTGAGGTCGCTCAACCAGACCAAAACGGCGACTTGATCGAAAAAATCGATAGGGTGGCTGTTGAGGTGAAGCCACTTTTCGCGTTCGTTGGCATTGGTCGGGACGAAATGAATTTCGCTGTTTTGCAGTGGTGAGGTTTGCAACATGTTGAGGATCATTTGCCCCAGCCGGGATTGAATTAAATTGTTACGCAGAGACTCCTTCAGACCGGCCCTGGCGGCGATCCCGGTCAATTGTGAAAAACGTTTATTGCCGAGCAAGATGGCGCCATCTGACGGCTTGATGATGGCAAACCCCGCCGGGCTGTCTTCAAGGATGAGGTGCAGTTGTTCTTCGCTATTGTGCAGAGCGTCAGCGTAATAAGACTTGCCGATATAGCATTTTCCCAGTTCTTGAAGGGAATGTGCCAAGTCGGCGAATTCATAAACAAAGCTACTATGTTCTTGTAGGGCGGTTCTGTCGGATTTGATGCACGGCACCGCAGACATGAGGTTGTGCATGGGGCGCAAAAGATAGCGACGCATGCCGACCAAGGCGGATATCAGGGTACTAACAAAGATCACCACCATGGCGCCAAGCAACAATAACGGCGTCATTGAAAGATGGTCCAGAGCCCCAGAATTTGTGACCGGATGGTTGTCGGCTGAGAGTGGCGGAGCGGGTAACTGAAGCGAATTGTGGGTGTAGAGTTCCCATCCCAAAAGCGCGGCAAGACCCAAAAACACACACTCTATAATGCTAGCATACAACACAAAGGCACGTTGCAGCGTAGGCTTGAACGGTTTGAAAGATAGATGTTGCATCAATGACATCCGCTTGTGGTGTGCACGGTGGTGAGGGCGGGTGCGTCGTAAAACTCTTTTTAAACTCGGTATATTGTCCCATTCACAGGAACGAAAATAAATTGGGGTGTGCCTACAAGCGCCTAGGGGAGACCCTAGGCAGGGATGTGAGGAGGGCAAATCCAGGCGTCATTCGGACAAGGCTTTCTCGTCACATTCATCAGGTTGTTCGGAGCCTGGATTGAATAGGGCATTGATTTGGTCTTGCTCCAACAGTTTTTCGGCTGGTACGCGGACAGTGGTTTGTGAATCTTTGCGGCGTTCTTCATCATATTTGTGGTCTTTTCGGCGACGATCTGGGCCAAAATATCCTGGCGCTTTGATGAACGGACGTGGGCGCTCAATTATCGCGCGGATTCGCGAAAACAGCGCCTTCGGAGACAAGGGTTTGACGAGGAATTCATTGACGCCTTTGTTGCGCGCCTGTTGGATGCGCCAGTATTCTGTATGGCCGGAAATCATGATGATGGGGATGAAGCGTTCCGTTTCTGAGGTTGATTGACGCACCATGCGGGTGAACTCAATGCCGTCGAAGGGGGACATTTCCCAATCAACAACAATAATATCCGGTGTCCAGCTCTGCATGGTCTGGAGAGCCTCTGCACCGTTGCTGGCTTCGCGAATATTGCGCACATCAAAATGACGCAGGATATTGCGCAGCACGGTTCTCATGAACGTATTATCATCAATGATGAGAAAGCTGACTTTATGCAGGTATCCAGGTTCTTCCATACATGCCCCATATGGCGAAAGGCCGACATTTGTGTCAGCCGCAACATGGCAGAGTATCTCATCTCGATCATATGAAAGACATTGGGGGATTCCGCTATGAGGTTAGGGCAGACCCTAATGGACCTTGGCGGAGCACACGGCCTTGACCAATTCAGCGACCGATCCGGCAGAAAATTTCTTCATCACTTTGGCGCGGTGATATTCAATTGTTTTGTCACTGAGGTTCAATTCGTCCGCAATGATTTTGTTCAGCTTGCCATCCATGACGCCATCAAGAACCTTCTGTTCTTGCTCAGAAAGCGAGGCCAGAACGCTGGAAACTTCCTGAGCATGGTGAAGGTTTTCGCTGGCGGCGAGGCTCTTGTCTATCGCTTGGTGAACCAGTTCGATGAGCTCTTGGTTGTTAAAGGGTTTTTCGATGAAGTCGAAGCCCCCCTGCTTCATTGCGCGCACGCCGGTTTTAACATCGGCAAAGGCGGTCATGAAAATCACAGGAATATGAATGGCCTTGTCTTGCAGGGTTTTATGTAATTCCAGACCGCCCATACGTGGCATGCGCAAATCCGTTATGATGCAACCCAAGGGGGATGGGGGGCAACTGTCGAGAAATTTATCTGCAGAAGAGAATGTCACCGCTGCCAAGCCAACGGACTCCATAACTCGCTGGACGGATTTGCGCACCCCGGCGTCATCGTCAATGACATATACAACCGGTTCTTGCGTATCCGTGACTTGAGGTGCTGCACTCATAAAAAAACCTAACGTTCCGAAACGAGGTAATCCAAGCCTAAACTCTGACACAATGCTACGCGAGAATTTATCATATAAGTGAGTGGCCATATAGGCATTTATTGTTCATCAAGTAGAGGTTGTACAATCGTCTTGGCGCAAGTCGGGCAGATTGAATGGCTGATGTTGACGTCCGATTGTCCGCCTTTGCGGTAATAGTCCTCGGCCATGAGCCATTCCCCTTGATCGTCTCCCGCGGGGTAGCGGACAAACTGACAATAGCTGCACAAGGCCAGAATTGGCCGTGTCAGGTCTTCCTTCATGGCCGTGCGAATGGCCTGGAAGTCAAAAATATTGAGTGGTGGACGCACGCTTTCTGTCATCACAATGGAATGAAACAAAACACCGCTCGGCTTACCTTGCGGGCTGGGGATTGGTGTCATCGCCATGCGGAGCTCGCGGCTGACCTCCGGGCCGTCACAGTGATAGACAAAGGTGATGGCCTTGGCTGTTTCGTTGAGGATGGCGTCCATATAGCGTGAGTAGGAGTTGTGCACTTCATCCCCGGTGATGAAGTCGAGGATTGGGCGTCCTATAAGGTTGCGAGGTTCCAGCAACACCCCACCACCATTCTCATCTGCGAACGTTTGCCAGTTCTTACGGCCATAGGCCGCAATGTTGCCGAGGCCGTCAACCATGTATGCAATGCCTTCCATGGCATCTAGAAGGTCATCTGCTTTGTAAGTAGCCATAGCAACCTCTTGGATAATTGTTGCGGTTCGAAATATGCAAAAAAATGGAATCTAAATACATAGGGGAGCGAAATTATTTTTATAACTAGGCTAAAGGTTTTTTAGGTTCACGCCGCGTTGATCTGATCTTGATCCCAATTCAAAATTGCATTGGTAAATTCCTGTGCCGGAACGGGACGACAAAAAACGAAACCTTGGATAATATCGCAACCTTTGTCTTTTAAATATTGTACCTGCTGCATACTCTCCACACCTTCGGCGACAACGGTCATGCCTAAGCTATGGCCCATGGAAATGGTCGCGTCCACAAGCGGAACTGCATTTTTATCTTGCGTGATATCATTGATAAATTCGCGGTCAATTTTGAGTTTTGAAAATGGGAACCGGTTGAGGTAACTCAAAGAAGAAAAACCCGTGCCAAAATCATCAAGCGCGAGCTCAACACCCAGGTCGCGAAACTGATCGAGAATGCGTCCACCTTGTTCCGTGTCACGCATGATGGCTGTTTCTGTAAGTTCTAAATTCAAAAGGCGCGGAGAAATGCGATGCTCCTCCATCGTTTTATTAACCATCTCCACAATGTCATTTTCGTGCATTTGAACCGGCGACATATTGACAGATACCACAGGAGGTGTCGCCAGCGTCGACCATTCGGAAATCTGTCGGCATGCCTGTTCAAGGACCCATTTGCCAATAGGTATTATGAGCCCGTTGGCTTCTGCGACCGGAATAAACGTGACGGGTGAAACATAACCGCGATCTGGATTGTTCCAGCGCAACAGCGCTTCCGTCCCCATAAGCAAACCGGTTCGGATATCGACTTGTCCCTGGTAATGCAGCTCCAGTTCCTCACGTTCAAGCGCGAGATAAAGATCATCTTCCAACCGCCGTCGATCTTCGGCCTTAGCGCCCATGCTACCAACAAAAAATTCACATTTTCTTCCGCCCGTCTCTTTGGCCGTGTGTAAGGCTTGTTCGGCATGTTGCAAAAGCGCCGAAGAGGTCGTTGCGTCATAGGGATAAATGGAAACGCCCATGCTGGCGGTGACGCGAACGGGATGCCCATTGACGTCGATGGGTTGGTCTGTCGCGCGGGCAATTTTGTTGATGATGCCTGACAGATCGTCGATGTCGTGCAAGTCCGCCCAGGTGATGCCAAATTCATCACTGCCAAGGCGGGCGACGGTATCGGTGGCTCTCACCCCGGCTTTAAGCCGGGTTGCGATTTTTTGCAAAACAAAGTCAGCCGCGTCGGCGCCTAAAGCGTCATTGATTGTTTTAAAATCATCAATGTTGAACGAAATCAGCGCGGCAGGGGTCGTGGAACGCTCGGCCTCCGCCAACATCATCTCGATGCGGTCGACGAACAAGGTTCGGTTCGGCAGACTGGTTAAGGAATCATGGGTGGCCAAATACTGGACCTGCTCCTCTGCCTTGCGCCGTTCTGTGATGTCTTGAATGATGGCGAAAATCAGGGATTCGCCGCGGATCTCAATGGAGGTCGCGTGAAACTCGGCATCGAAAATGGCACCAGCCTGATGCAGGTGGGAAAAATAAAACAGGGAGCTTTCGTTGCTGAGAACCGAAGATATCGACTTTTGCAAGTGCTCGACCGGATCGATGCTGAGAGAGGCCAGCGTTTCGTTTTGGAGTTCAGAGAGCGCATAGCCAAAATAGTCGGCAGCCGCTTGATTGGCTTCTACGATCTGATAGTTCGTTGGGTCGATCAGAATTTGAGCAACTTGGTTGTGTTCAAACACTTGGCGATAGCGTTCTTCGCTTTCTTTGAGAGCCTGACTTTGCGCATTTAAGTGTTCGATCTGTTCTCGATAAGCAAGGCCATATGCCATCAAAACTTCCAGCAAAACAGCAGAAGCGCGTTCTTGGAATTCAATGAGATTCGAAATGCTATTGTTGGCGACAATATGTTTCATGGCGGCATCATGAAGTTCGCCGACCTCTTCGGGCGGGGTGTCGCTGTTGACCAGGGCTTTACCAAAGTCCTGTGCGCGCATCAAATCGCCCTCATCATTGCTTTTGATGAAGGATTGAAGGATGGCCGTGTATTGCTGTTCAGCTGAATCCATCATGTGCCCAAAAACCGTCATAGTTCCATAAGCCTAGATTTGATTGTAGCGTTTTATGCGGGCACGTACACCAATGGTGACGACCGTGTGGCCTGGCGCGGACGTGATGTTGAAGGTATCGACCAGACGTTTGGTTCCGGGCAATCCGCCGCCCAGTCCTTCGCCCGTCGTGAAACCGTCTTGCAGGGCTGCGTTAATGTTGGGGATGCCTGGCCCGTGATCTTCAAATACGGCAACGACTGTCTTTCCACCATCCGTTTCCTGTGCGCAAAGCAAGCAGCGACCAACGTCAGCATATTTAATCATGTTCCACGCCAGTTCCGATATCGCGGTGAGCAAACGCGAGGTATCGATTTCACCAAACTGATGCTTTTTTGCAAGGTGCTTTGCCTTAAGGCACACAACAGATATTTCAGACTCATCTCTAATGGGAACGATTTGCACATCCATCTGAGACCTCCCGCCCTCATCAAGTATGGAAAGCATAGGTGTCGTGAGATGTGCTCCGATGCCTTTGGAGCTGTTTGTGATGTCCTCTGCACCGTGAAGTTCGGCGGACACATAGCGTATGCGTTCGTCCAGCATGATCAGTCTTCTTTTTTATAACGATAAACAAGGACGCCGGCGTCGTCCGTACCGCGGCTTGCATCGTGCAAAATGCGTTCCGCCAGTCGGGCAGGGTCCGCATGAAGCCCTGTGTCGTAGGCCCCAAAATTGATTTCGGTTGTCAGGCCATCGGTGTACATCACCACCATGTGGCCATCCAGCAAGTGATGCCGTTCCTCATGAAGGTGACCGTAACCGCCGCCAACAATGCCGGGGCTGCTGTAAAAGCTTTTCATGCGTTGCTTGCCGAAAACGATGCGTGTGTTGCCGATGCCGGCATACGTCAAGAGGCCGGATGATTCATCGATTCTGGCCACGCCCATGGCAACACCTCGCGTATTGCGTAGGGCTTCATTGGCATCAGAGAAGATCTTTTGGAACGATTGTGTAGCTTGGGGTTCAAGGCTGGCTATCGCGGCCTGTGCGGCATTCTCTGCCTTTGGCCCATGCCCCAAACCATCGATAACATACAAAACGGTCGTTCCGTCGATTTGCCAAAAACCAACGGCATCCCCACATTCTTTTGCGTCACCCAAAGCCCGGCGGACGAATCCCGTGGTAGACATTTATGTTCCTTTACCTACAGGTATGAGCGTGTTTGGCGAACCGACGCATGCCTCATACAATCAGCGGCTCCGACCGGCAATCGCATACAATGCTTTGGGCGCTGCCGCCCGTTTTTTGGAAAACATTCGAATGCTGATCTTGGTGTGGCCGGGACGGGATTGGATATCGAAGTCATGCACAAGCCTTTTCGTGCCTGGCAGGCCCGCGCCCAACCCTCCACCGGTGGTGAAGCCGTCTTCCATAGCGCGATCCAAGTCCGGAATGCCCGGACCTTGGTCTTCGACCACCACCCTAATTCCGGCACGCAGATCGTCAGTTTCGTCTTCGATGTGGCACTCGCCTTTTTTCGCATAGCGCAAAATGTTACGGGTCAGCTCAGAGACGGCGGTGGCGAGACGCGTCTGATCGGCTGCGCCAAAGCCCAACGACTTAGCCAGTTCCCGGCTTGCCGCGCGCGCCGCAACGACATCCTGGTCTTGGCTGATTGAGATGGTTTTAAGCTCTCTCATAGCCCCCTCTCCCCGTTTGCCCGTTCCGCCAAGAGTATTTCGACTTTTTCCATCGCTTGGTCGAGGTTGAGGGCAGATTCAACACCAATCAGTTGTCGACCCATTTCCACCAGCGTCAAAGAAACGGCGGGTTGCATTCCACAAATAACGGTTTCCGTACCCAGCAATTTGGCCATGGTCGCGGTGTCGTTGAGGATCCGCGCCAAGTATGAATCGACCACTTCAAGTGCGGTAATATCAATGACCAGCCCCTCGGCTTCCGTTGTGCGGATTTTATCCAAAACATCGGCCTGAAATTCAAGCGCATCATCATCGGTCAACTCGACCTGAATCGAGGTTAAAAGCGTGTCGTGGAGTTTTAGAATGGGAATTGTCATGTCCGGTTCCTCACTTCGCAATCACTTGCATGCCTACGCTTGCGAGGGCTTCGCCGACACCGGCGCGCAATGTGCCACATGTGTGAATGTCCGAAAAATCAACTCTCAAACGAACAAGGGTTTGGGCAATTTCTGGACTTATCCCTGTGAGGATCACCCGTGCACCAAGCATCCCTGCAGCGCCAATGGTCTTGAGCAGGTGCTGCGCGACCGTGGTGTCGATAATGGGCACGCCGGTGACATCAACGATGACCACACGCGCTTCATTTTCAACCACCGATTCCAGCAGATTTTCAATAATTTGTTGGGCGCGGTTTGTGTCGATCACACCAATCAGCGGCAACAACACAACGCTATCCCAGATTTTTATGGCTGGTGTTGACAGCTCCATCAAAGCATCGCTTTGACGGGCGATCAGATTTTCAGATTCCTTCTTTTCGGAAATGTCGCGCACGATCCCGACAAATTTTCTAGCACCTGTCGTGGGCATCTCTGTAACCGCAAGATCCAACGGGAATACGGTTCCGTTGCTACGTCGGCCGACGACTTCACGGCCGATACCGATGATTTTTTTCACGCCCGTGTCTGTATAGTTTTTAAGGTAACCATCGTGTTCATCGGCAAATGGGGCTGGCATCAGCATCTTGACGTTCTGACCGATGACCTCATCGAGGCTGTATCCAAAAATGCGCTCCGCCGCACGGTTGAAGGTTTCAACGGTACCCTTGGCATCAATGGTGATGATGCCATCCAGAACACTGTTGATCACCGCCTCCAAGGTAACGCTTGAATCGGTTTTTTCGGATGAAGCCTTCGATGCCCGGGGTTTTGCGCGTGGATTTTTGGTCACGATGAAATCTCCCTATGGAATGCAGTTATGTTTTGGGGCGGGTATATGCAATCGGTTTATGGATGTGAATTTAGCCCTAAATCTCATCTGTGGCGGCCGCGCAATGTTAAATCATACATATAATGTTGTAAGCGGTGCTTCGCGTATCAATGAAAAATTGCCAATCATTAAGTTTTTTCCTGGTTCTGGGCCGTCGTGACCGGCAGGTACACTTTAAATGTTGTTCCCCGGCCTTTTTCACTCTCCACCTAAATGGTGCCACCCCGTTTGTGGACAAGCCCATAGATGACAGAAAGCCCCATCCCGGTTCCCTCTCCGACACCTTTTGTTGTGAAAAATGGATCAAAGATACGTTCCATTACATCATCATCAATACCTGAACCTGTATCCGTCACTTCGATGCAGGCATACGCACCAGGTTTTAGGCTGGTCGGCTCACACCTTCCCGATGTCTCGACGTTCACGTCATAAATCGAAAAAGAAATGGTGCCATCACTAAAGCCAATGGCATCTGCGGCATTTTTCCCAAGATTAAAGATGATTTGGTGCAGTTCCGTTTTGTGCGCAGACACAAAAAATGGCTCATCGGGGATCGCAGAATTTATTTTCAGCGATGCCGGTAGAATTGTTGTCAACATCTTCACCGCCTCAGCGGCGGCGTTATTCAAATGAATACTGGTCTCATCGCTAACGTCGCTGCGAGAGAACTCGAGTACCTTCGCAACCAAATCACGTGCCCGAAGGGCGGCGTCCAGCGCCATTTGGAGGTTGACCCGTTGATCGCTGCCCTCAGGCAAATCGTCCTTCACCAACTCCACCAGCCCCACCATGGGCACCAGCATGTTGTTGAATTCGTGAGCCATCCCTCCCGACAATTGTCCAAGGGCTTCCAGTTTTTGTGCCTGCAACAGATCGTGCTCGGTCTGGCGCCGCAATTCTTCCTCTTGGTGCGCGTGGGCTTCGGCTTGGACTCGAGTGGATATATTTCTGCCCGTCCCGCGATACCCGACAAACATCCCGTCATCGTCAAATACGGGTACCCCACTGAGAAGGATAAATACGTCATCACCGGTAAGCGTATTGAGCAGAAAACGGCTGTCTCTAAAGGGTCTGTGGGCTTGAATATGGGGGACGCAATCCGATGTTTCAGGTGCACAAAAGGTCAGAGGGCAAAGGTTGATGATTGTCTGTCCGATAAAGCTTCCGGCTGGCACCCCGGTTATATTTTCAAAACGCTTGGAGATATTTGTGAATGTGAAGTCTCGGTTCATGTCCCAGTGCCAATCGGATGAGGAAAGGGTGAAATCCCGAAATCTCTTTTCGCTTTGTTTCAAGGCCGCACTGGTATTTTCCAACATTTTGACTTTGTCGCGATATGACAAGCCATATACCAACAACACTTCAAGCAAAACGGTCGTCGAATTTTCAATGAAATCGGAAATGTTCGGCAACCCCAAATTCAGGGCCATATCCTTTAATGCCATTTCGTGAAGAGCACCAACCTCTTCCGGGGGGACATCATTTAAGATCAGGTCTCTGCCAAAAGCTTGCGCCTCCATCAACGCAGCCTCTTCAGAACCTTTTAGGTACGCGCTTTGAATATGGGTGTAGTGCTGTTGCAAATTATCCATATCAAGCATGTGTTACTCTCAATGTTCGGGCGGAAAATGTTCAAGGGTGCAATGCTTTTTTCAGTTTCCCGAGTGTTCTTATTATTCCACATATGATGGAAGAGCAGCCACTGGGTTGATTCATAGCGGCCCTAGGGTTTTCCCCTAAAATGAATAAATTCTGGACCAGGACCGTCCCCATTGACATGTTCATTTGAATAGCTCCTAGCTTCGCAGCGCCTTGGTGTGAGCACGCAGGCCCACGAAGACAGGCGGCAAACCGCGCTTCTCCGGCGGGCTTGGGAAGGCAGCGGCAAGGTCTATGGCTATCGGAAGCTACATGATGATCTTCTGGATCAGGGCGAGACATGCTGTCTCCCGTCGAGTTCGAACGGCAGCAAAAAACGAAAATCGAAGGCGTCTAGTAAACTAGGGGCTTGCCATGTCCTTGGCATCGGGGACGTTCTCGAATACCCATGCCAACTTCGATGCAGATAAATAAGGATCAAGCGGAAGTCCAGGCAATCTCTTGATATGATCTTCGCAACCATCTGCCTTGAGACGCTCTATAACGTCCGCCGTGAGGTTGTCCTGCCACACGATCACCGGATTGATGGGGCAACCCGTTTCACGATCCCAGGCGAGACAGCTTTCCCCTGATCCCTAAAGCATCTACATCTTTAAGCGCCTCAGCACATGCCCAGACATTTTTGATCAATTCGTGAGGGCCGTGCTCTACCCAGCCGGGGTGAGGAAAGTGCTGACTGTGTTTGACGGCGTGAAGAACGCTCGCTTCTCCATCGCTTTACATCAGGGCACAAGAGCTGGTGGTTCCCTGGTCAATAGCACCAAATTTCATGAAAGGTTTCTCCGCCTTTTAAGGTTGCATCGTGATGTTGAGCGCCTTACAGGTTTCAGAAACGTTCAGTGCAGATAACGCAATCAGCACGCGCCTCTCCGGCAGTGCGGATAAACGCTTTTGCCAGATAATTTGGTCATCAGCTTTAACTGTCAGATGGCCATCGGCTCGTGTCAGCATGCGCAACTGCAGGTGTTGCATGCCGTCCGAGCTACCTGGGACGATCATCTGCGGCACCACCAGTTTTACCGGTGCAGTGCAGTGTACCCGAACACGCTTTGCTTCACGTATCGTTTTCTCTATTTGGCCGCTGCCCTTTAAGTCATCCGATATCCATTTGGCGACGGCCTCTCCCTCGCGGAAACTCCAGCCGGCTGTTTCCACCGGTCTCAACAGGTTGCCGGCTGCAAAATACGCCGGGTCGGAGCAGCGCCCAAATTGATCGATGACAGGACCGCCACTTAGCGGATCAAGCTCCAAATGAGATAAGCGCACTAGGGTCGATTCAGGAATGAAGCGCCCCGTGAACAACACACCATCGCAATCAATGTCTAGAAGATCGCCCTGAGCATTGCGCACTGTTACGCCCTCAACCCAGTCCCGACCGTGGATCTTTTCGATTTCTGTCGAATAATGCAGCGGGACGCCAAGAATACGTGGATAGAGGTCGACCGGCCGACGCGCTGTGATGCGTGATCCAGATTCGATCATGGCAACCGGTTTCATGCCTGCTCCCCGTGCCGTGTGCAGGGCCGAAAACGACACCAGTTCAGTGCCTATGATCAGCGGGCGGTTGCAAGGCTTGAGGTGTTGAAGATTAACCATCGACTGCAGAACGCCGGTCGTAAAAATGCCGCTCGGACGACCACCGGACACCAACCGTGCAGATCGTGGCATTTCACGAACCCCGGTTGCAATCAACACCCGCTTTGCCCGAAGGGTGAGAGGGCCCTTTGGCGTGGCGACGTTCAGTTCGCCACCGGGGTGTAACGCAACAACACTGTGACGGACGCGGATATCGACATTGAAACGCTCAGCCAGAGACACGAGCTTGCGGGCATACGCCATGCCGCTGAGAATGCGTCCAAACTCACGTACACCGAAGGGAGGATGCGAGCACTGTCTGGGAATGCCCCCGGCTGAGACGTCTCGCTCCAAAACCACCACCGAGGAAACGCCTTGACGGCGCAATTTTACAGCGGCGGCGAGACCCGCTGGCCCTCCGCCGATGACGACAACATCGGCGGTTTGGTCAGGGAGCCGAGAAGGCATCGATTGTTCAGCGCATTCAGTCATCAACTTCACCTACAGAAAATTCAGGCGTAATGCGGCCACGGGTGATTTCCGCAAGGCGATGAGTACAATTAAAACCTTGGCAGCGGCCCATGGTGGCGCGGGTGCGGCGCTTCAACGCCCCGGGACTGCGTGCTGCCAAAGGTCCGTCGAGCGCGGCTTCAATTTCACGTTGAGTGACCAATTCACAATGACAGACAATTTCGCCGTAGCCAGGCTCAGCCCAGTCACGCGGGTGGTGAGCGGACAAGTTTTTCATTTTCGGCCACTCAACATCGACAAGCGCCTCGTTGCTGTAGCCCATGTCTTCGTAAAGACCGTAAACATGACGCGCAATTCCAAGCGCGCTCGTTAGTCCTGTCGATCGAATGCCGCCCACCGTTATCCAGTTCTTGTCTGAGTGCGCTTGAATTCGGTATTCCTTTCGCTCACTGGCAGGGCGAATTCCGGCATATGTTGCCGTTACCTCCATGTTGCACAAGGCAGGAATCAGCTCTTCGGCCTTGTCCATCAGCATCTTTAAAGTCGCGTGATCGGCAGAGGCATCCTCGCGGTCATCTTGTTCTTCCGCCGTGGGGCCGACCAACAAGTTGCCGAATGCAGTGCGTGTGATGACAATGCCCTTAGTGTGTTCAGAGGGCACCGGCAGGATGATGGCGGACAGCAGGTCCGCCGCAGCCTTGTCGTAAACCACAAACTGACCCTTGCGCGGTTTGATGGAGAAATCCATCTGTCCGAGGACGTCGCGGTCCAAGAGATCGCCATACAGTCCGGCACAATTAATGACCAATTTTGAGCGTATATCTCCCCGTTGATCATGAAGCGTCCAATGCTGCCCATCGAAGGTTCCGTTTTGCACATCAACGCCAAATCGCGCCTCTGCGCCATTACGTACAGCTTGTAACAGATAGGCGTAAGGCGCAGACCAAGGGTCGATCACATATTCATTTGGCACCCATACGCCCCCCTGAACACCTTCGCCCAGTGCCGGTTCGCGGCGGTATATCTCTTCAGCTGGGACCAAAACGGCATCCTCAATGCCGTTTTGCTGGGCTTGATCAACGATGCCCGCCAGACGCGCCAACTGATCTTCCGACCACGCGACAACCAGTGCACCAGTTTCCAGCAGCGGCAAGTTCAATTTCGCGCGAATATCGCAATACTCAGCATGACCGTCTTTAATGCATTGCAGCTCAAGAGAGTTTTTTGGAGCATCAAAACCGGTGTGGAGGATGGCGCTATTGCCCTTTGAGGCTCCGGATAAGATATCGCTGCCCTTTTCAAGCAGAATGGTGCGCGCACCCTGAAGCGCGAAACGCCGCGCCACCGCGCAGCCGACGACACCGCCGCCAATGACCGCAACATCATATAAGTCACTTTTTTCCATGTGCTCAGACAAAGTCCTTAGAATTATTGCAGACCATGAAACCCGTTCATAACGAAGTTCGATGATACGGCGCCTGCCTATAGGCGGCGCGCCGTAAATATCGTCTACATCATAGTTTGTTGACAATCCAAATGTTATCAATAATGATCATATGGTCAAAAATAATTAATTTACATTATTGTAATAAATGTGAAAAATCAACGCATTATAAACATAATGACTGATTGTGCAATTTTAAACCGTTTTTAGAGCGCTTGAGAATGTTTACCTTCTGCAGTGAGAACATATAATGGCCGGTCGTCGCACAAACATTAAGCCCAGCATGCGCCAGGCGCGCATCGTCGAGCTCGTTTCTCAGCAAAGTGCGGTGACGGTTGAGCATCTGGCTGCGGATTTCAATATCTCTCCAGAGACTATTCGACGCGACCTCAGCATCCTCGCTGATGCTGGGCGAATTCGAAAAGTGCATGGTGGTGCGCGCCCGGCTCAGCTTCAGGATGAAGGGCCGTTCGAAGACCGGATGAACAGAAATGCGCTGGCGAAGCGGATCATTGCTGAAAAGGTTGTTCGGCTGGTTTCCCCAGGCCAAACCATATTTCTCGATACCGGATCCACCACGCTGATCTGTGCAGAGGCATTGGCACAGATTGACAGGCTGACCGTCATCACGAATTCGTGCCGAATTGCCGCGGCTTTTGCAAACGGGTCCGGGGGGGAGAGCGTTTATTTGCTGGGCGGACAGTATCGCGCGGACAATGCGCAATCGGTCGGAGCGATCACGGTAGAGGAGGTCAGCCGCTACAATGCGGACTGCGCTATCATAACGGTCAGCGCGCTTGATACATGTGGCGCCATGGACTTCTCGCACGAAGAGGCGCAAGTCGCACGTGCGATGCTCACCGCATCTTCGCGCGTTGTTGTCGCTGCTGACAGTACGAAATACAGCCAGCGGACCGTATTCAACGTTTGTGAATTAGCTCAGATCGACACTTTAGTCGTAGACACCCCGCCGGCTGAAGAGGGCTTGGCCGAGGCAATTGCTGCAGCCGAAATCGAGGTTGTGTGATGAACTCGTCGATTTCCGTGTCGTGAGTATATGACGATCACATTGAGTTTAAATGAGATTCTAAACCCAAAACTATGGAGAAAATAAATGAAGATGCAACTATTCAAGATGTTGCCATCAGCCGCGATCATCGCGGCGACGAGCATGATTTCCTTCGGGACTGCATCTGCCGGTGACGTGACCATCGTCGGTTGGGGCGGCACAACTCAGGCGGCTCACAAAGATGCCTATTTCGCCCCCTTCATGAAAGACACTGGCAAGACAATTGTCGAGGATTCATGGAACGGTGAGATGGCCAAAGTCCGCGGCATGGTCGAAACCGGCAAAGTCACTTGGGATGTGATCCAGGTTGAGGCTCCGGAAGTTCTCCAGGGCTGTGAAGAAGGGCTTTTTGAGCCTCTCGACTGGTCCAAGATTGCTGACAAAAGCAAAATGGTGGATGGCGCGGCTGTTGAATGTGGCGCGGGCGTCCTGATCTGGTCCACGGTTTTTGCCTATGACGGTGACAAAATCAAAGGCGATGCTCCCAAGAGCTGGGCCGATTTTTGGAACGTTAAAAAATGGCCCGGCAAACGCGGCATGCGTCGCGGCGCCAAGATGGCCCTTGAAATTGCCCTTCAAGCTGATGGCGTAGCGGTTGGTGACGTTTACAAGACGCTCTCTACCAAAGCCGGTGTGGATCGCGCCTTCAAGAAACTCGATGAGTTGAAGTCGAACATTTTGTGGTGGAAAGCTGGTGCAGAACCGCAAGAGCGTCTGGCAGCTGGCGATGTCTCCATGTCCATGGCCTACAATGCCTGGATCTACAAGGTGAACAAAAAAGACAAGCGCAACTTCCAGATCGTCTGGGACGGCAATAACTACTCAATGGATTATTGGGTCATTGTCAAAGGCTCGCCCAACAAGGATACGGCGCTTCAGTTCATCGCCTCGAGCACCAAACCGGAACGCCAAGCAACGTTCTTTAACGAAATCTCTTATGGCTGGACGGTCAAAGATGGCGTGAAAGAACATATCAAACCCGCCATGTTGCCGAACTTGCCGACAGCCAACGGGCATCTCGACAATGCCTTGGAAACCAATGTCGAGTTCTGGCTTGACCATGGTGAAGAGCTGGAAAAACGCTTCCAAGCTTGGGTTGCCAAGTAAATTTTGGTACTCCCGCCCGCGTTTTCCTTCTGTAGGCAAGCGCGGGCGGTTATCATTTCAAGCCAGTGCCTTTGAGAGGCCTGGCTTGAACGTGTTTATAAAAATGGACGGGGCATGGTGGATACACAAGCGGCCACAAATCCGACAAATCCGGGGACGGACGGCGTCAAGCTGAAGAAGAAGCTACGGCGCGCTGAGCGGCGCAAGAAGTTTGAGGCCGTCGGCCTGATCACGCCGCTTCTGATCCTGATGATCGGCTTCTATTTCATTCCCATCTCGCTGATGCTCTATCGCAGCATCGACAATCAGCAGATGCGCGAGATTATGCCGAACACCGCCCAACAAATCGAACAATGGGACGGCAAAGACCTGCCCGGTGAGGCGGCCTTTGAAGCCCTGGCGCAAGATCTGAAAGAGGCCCGCGCAAACCACATCATCGCCAAGGTGGCGAGACGACTGAACTTTGACAAGGCGGGCTTCGCCTCCTTGATCTCACGCACCGGACGCCAGCTCATCAAGCTGGAAAAATGCGACCCGTGCACGGACACCCTGATCGGAATTGAACCGCGCTGGGGCGACAAAAGCTACTGGACCGTGATGCAGCGTGGTTTGAAGGACTATACCTTCATCTATCTACTGTCTTCGGTGGACCTACGTTATGACGATCAAAATCAGGTCGTCGGCGTCCCGGAAGAAGAGGCCATCTATACCTCCATCATTGCCCGCACCATTTATATTTCTGCCTCGGTGACAATACTGTGCCTGCTTTTGGGTTTTCCCATTGCCTTTTTTTTGGCCAATGCGAAACCGCGCACCCGCAACCTTTTCATGGTCGTGTTGTTGCTGGTTTTCTGGACCTCGCTTCTGGTTCGCACGCTGTCGTGGATTTTGGTCTTGCAGGACTATGGGGTGGTCAACAGTTTCCTGATGTGGGCAGGAATTACCAACCAACCGATAGCAATGGTGTTTAACCGTTTTGGCGTTTACGTGGCCATGACCCATGTGCTGCTGCCGTTCATGGTCCTACCGCTTTACTCGGTCATGCGGGTGATCCCGAGATCCTATGTTCGTGCCGCGCATTCACTTGGCGCGACGCCTTTCAAAGCCTTCTGGTACGTCTATCTTCCGCAAACAAAGCCTGGCATTGGTGCAGGGGCGTTGATGGTCTTCATTCAGGCGCTGGGTTATTACATTACCCCGGCACTAGTGGGCGGGCCGAGAGATCAGATGGTCAGCTACTTTGTTGCCTTTTTCGTGAATGAACGGGTGAACTGGTCCATGGCCTCTGCGCTTGGCCTGCTGTTGCTGATCCTCACCGGCACAATGTATCTGTTGTTCGGCCGCAAAGTAAACATCGCCAACATGAAGATGGGGTGAGGTCATGGCTCTTCCGCCTTATGCAACGACCGGCCAACGCCTCTGGCATTACAGCTTTAAGGTCCTTGCGGTTGCCCTGTTCGTGTTTCTTCTGTTTCCGCTACTGACGATCATTCCACTGTCGTTCAATTCCGGCGAGTTTCTGCACTATCCGCTTCAGGGGTTCTCCCTGCAGTGGTACGCAGATTTTTTCAGCTCTGAGGAATGGCGACGGGCGGTGAAGAACTCAATCATTGTCGGTTTTTTCGCCACCATCCTGGCCACCATCCTGGGAACTGTTGCGGCGGTGGGTATCAATCGCGCCGATTTTCCGGGCAAACAGGTTTTGTTGGTTTTATTGATTTCTCCAATGATGATCCCGCTGGTCATCACAGCCTTATCTCTCTACCTGTACTATGCCCGCCTCGGTATGAATGACACGTATATCGGCCTGATCGTGGCTCATGCCATTCTCGGCATGCCATTTGTGCTCATCACCGTTAGCGCCACCCTGCAGAGTTTTGACACCAACCTGATCCGCGCAGGATCGTCCCTTGGGGCCTCGCCTTTCAAGGTGTTTCTCCACATCATCATGCCCAACATTTCGCCGGGGATTGCCTCGGGTGCGATGTTTGCCTTTGCGACATCGCTGGACGAGGTGGTGGTGGTGCTGTTCATTGCCGGCCCCGAGCATCGCACTCTGCCAAGACAAATGTTCGCCGGTATACGCGAGCATTTAAGCCCAACAATTTTAGCAGCGGCAACCGTACTGATCATTGTCGCTGGCTTGTTCATGCTGGTGGTTGAATTTCTGAACCGCCGTAACGCCAAAATGGTTAGCCCCATGGAGACCAAGGGATGAGCATGTCATCTGCACACCCGGGAGGAGGCGATATGCTATTTGCGCAGATCAGCGATTTACATATGAGCGGGCCGGGTGAAATGGCTTATGGCGTGGTGCCTGTGGGCAAAAACCTGGAACGTACGGTCGCCTACATCAATGCGCTTGATCCGCAACCGCAACTGACGCTGGTGACCGGCGATATCCTCGATACGGGCAGGTTGTCCCACGCACATGAGGCGGCACGCCTTCTCGGCGCGCTGGATATGCCCTGGTACATTATCCCTGGTAATCATGATGACCGTGGCGCCTTGCGAAAAGCCTTTGCTGAAAAGACCAGGCCTACCCAAGATGATGAGTTTATCCAGTATGCCTTTGCCGCTTCGGGCGTGCGTTTTATCGGTCTGGATACCTCCGAACCAAACGTTGCGGGCGGCCACTTTTGCCAAAAGCGCGCGGACTGGCTAGAGGCTCAACTGGCTAGCAATCCCCAGCAGCCAACCGTGCTGTTCATGCATCACCCGCCGGTAAAATTCGGCATTCTCGAAACCGATGTGGACGGGTTCGCGGGTGTTGAACGGCTGGGCGATATTGTTGGCCGCTATCCAGCCATCAAGCACCTGCTGTGCGGTCATACGCATATGGCGCTTTTTGCGCACTGGCAGGGTGCGTGCGTAAGTACTGCGCCCACTGTATCGGGTACGTGTTTGGCAATCGACCTGACCATGAAAAAACCAAACGCCTTTCACCTCGATGATCCAGCTTTCTTCCTGCACAAATGGACGCAGGACAATGACATCCTGAGCTATCTGGTGAATGTGCGCGAAGACGACACTTTGCATCTCTTTTGATGACAGGAATTAAGAGACCATGACGAACGAAACTCAAAACGTCCAACCTCACATCAGGTTTGACGGAGTGCAAAAAAGCTACGATGGAGAGGCTCTGGTTGTGAGAGGTCTCGATCTGGATATTGCAAAGGGCGAGTTTGTGACCATGCTCGGTCCATCAGGTTCCGGCAAGACCACCTGCTTGATGATGCTGGCAGGTTTTGAGACCGTAACGGAAGGCGAAATTTACCTTGATGGCCGACCGATTAATTCCACACCGCCACACAAACGCAATATCGGCATGGTCTTCCAAAATTACGCTCTTTTCCCGCACATGACGGTGGGCGAGAACCTCGCTTTTCCGCTCAAAATGCGCAAAGTGAATAAAACGGACGCGAACAAGAGTGTCATGAAGGCGCTGGGCATGGTGCAGATGGACAAGTTTGTCGACCGCATGCCCTCCCAACTTTCCGGTGGCCAACAGCAACGTATTGCCCTGGCCCGCGCCCTGGTATTCGAACCGCAGCTGGTGCTGATGGACGAACCGCTGGGTGCGCTGGACAAGCAGCTGCGCGAGCAGATGCAATATGAAATCAAACATATTCACGAAAGCCTTGGTGTCACCGTCGTCTACGTCACCCATGACCAGTCGGAAGCACTGACCATGTCTAACCGCATTGCGGTGTTCAATGATGGCATCATCCAGCAACTGGCCAGCCCGTCGGAACTCTATGAGCACCCGGACAACAGTTTCGTCGCCCACTTTATTGGTGAAAACAACGAACTGCCCGGTATCGTGAATTCCGTCTCTGACAATGTCGCCGAGATCACCTTGACCGATGGAGAAAAGGTGCGCGCGCTTCCGGTCAATATCGAAGGCGAAGGCAAGCCTACACGGCTCTCGATCCGGCCGGAACGCGTCATTCTCAATCCCCCCGTGTCAGATGATTTCCCCACCCTGGACGGCAAGGTCCTGGAGCTGATTTATCTGGGCGATCATATTCGCTGCCGCATGAGTGTCGCGGGCAACAATGAGTTCATTGTCAAAATTCCCAATGACGCTGACGACAAACACCTGGCCGTAGGAGAACAGGTCCGCCTGGGCTGGAAAGTCGCCGACTGTCGCGCCCTTGATGCCTGAGCTCTCGGAGGCACTCGTGTTGATCAGCATTCAATAATAGTGGGTTTATGAAGGTCGCACCTGCACTTGCTGTCATGCTTGGTGCAGATATCGCAACAACTTTGGTTGTTCAAATCCTGTCGATCGGTCTCTCTTTATTTTCTCTTCTTCTGATCCTTGTTGGCGTCGTCATGCATAAGGCGCTGAAGCAGAACGTTCGCCGTCAGATTGCTCGTGCAGTCATCGGACTTGGCCTGTTTGAATAGCTCCTAGATTCGCAGACACCTTCTTGGCTAATTTTGAGGCAAGGAGGCCATCTTGGGCAAAGCCAATTTCAGCGACGATTTCAAACGCGATGCAGTGCGTCAGATCACCGAACGGAGTTACCCGGTGTCGGAGGTTTCGCAGCGCCTTGGTGTGAGCACGCAGGCCCACGAAGACAGGCGGCAAACCGCGCTTCTCCGGCGAGCTTGGGAAGGCAGCGGCAAGGTCTATGGCTATCGGAAGCTACATGATGATCTTCTGGATCAGGGCGAGACATACTGTCTCCCGTCGAGTTCGAACGGCAGCAAAAAACGAAAACCGAAGGCGTCTAGAAAACTAGGGGCTATTCAATCACCCGCTCTTTCGAGATCAGCGTCATCGACATAAATCTGTCACACAATATTGTACAAATATGATATGCATATAAGGCATTTCTAATGTACACTGGGCGGCATCGTCGTGACACACCAATGACCCACAGCGCATGATCATAATAATCCTCTATACATCGGCACCTAACGTGACACATTGCATGCTCCGTTAACGCGGATCAAAATGGGCCCTGCATGTCTGGCCACGGAATCGAGAGTTAGTTGATATGAACGCTGAAGCTTTGAGAAATACGTTTTGCCAGGCCAAGCTATTTACGGTTCTGTTTCTGTTTTGGGTTTTACTTAACGGTACGCTTGCGCCTGACGCGCTTGGAGTTGGCGTTGTGGTGGCCTTTACGACCGTTCTGTTTTTCAAGGACAGCCTGTCCTTTTTGTCCGACTTTCGACTGACGCCCCAGGCCCTTGTAGCGACCGTGCAGTATTTCGTTTATTTCCTGCTGGAACTGATTAAAGCGAACATCGAGCTCGCCAGAATCGTTCTGTCGCCCAGCCTGCCGATCAATCCCGGTATTGTCAAAGTACGCACCCGGCTGAAAAGTCCGATGGGGCGCCTGCTTTTGGCCAATTCGATCACCCTCACCCCAGGCACACTGACGGTCGAACTCAGCGACGAATGGCTCTACGTTCATTGGGTCAATTTGGATGCAGATGACATCGACGAGGCCAGCACCCGCATGGTTGCCGGGTTCGAGCGCTATCTGGAGGTCATGTATGGTTGAAGTCCTGATATATGTGGCGGCCGGGTTTGCCGGTGCAGCGTTTCTTCTTGCCCTTGACCGCTTCTTTCGCGGCCCCGTGGCCGTTGACCGTGTGATCGCCTTTGACGTCCTGACCATTGTTTCCATCACCGGAATCGTTCTGGCGGCGCTGATTGAACAACGATCCATCTATTTGGATGTGGCTTTGGTTTATGCCTTGCTGTCGTTCCTTGGTGTGATTGTTATCGCCCGCTACCTGGGTAAGGGGGCGTGATGGAAACGACACTCGACATGGTGGGGGCGGTGGTTCTGGTCATCGGGACGGTGTTTTTGTTTCTCGGCGGGTTGGGTTTGAGCCGGATGCCGGACATCTATAACCGTATTCAGGCGGGCACCAAAGCAACCACGCTGGGTACATTGCTAACATTGATCGGCACGGGGTTTATGCAACCTGATTGGTGGTCCAAGTTGTTATTGATTGGTTTGTTTCTGATGTTCACAAACCCGATTTCTTCACAGGTGTTGGCCCGCACCGCGCATCGCATTGGCGTGCTGAAAACGGCTGCAACCGATGTCGACCAGCTGTCTGACGACCGGGGGGAGGAGACATGAGCGATATTCTCTTTGCCATGACCCTTTTGCTTGCCGCCGCGATCATCGGCGTCGCGATCATGGCGGTCAACCCGGCCAGAAGTCTGCCGATTGCGGTTCTTGCCGGCGGTACGGTAAGTCTGTTTTCATCGATTCTGTATCTGATTTTGGCGGCACCGGACGTGGCCATGACCGAAGCCGCCATCGGCAGCGGCCTCACCACCTTTTTATTCTTTTTTGTTCTTAGGCGAGTGCAGGGTGGTGAAGATGATTAAAAACGTCATCGCCTTTGCCCTCTTGGCCGCCTTAGGGAGCATTTTCGCGGCGCTTTTTCTGGGCTATGTCCCCGATGCGGACCTCAACCTCACGGCGCGCTATTATGCGGACCACACCGCCCAAGACGTTGGCGCGGCCAATGTGGTTACGGCCATTATTGTCACCTATCGCGGTTTTGACACTTTGGGCGAAGTCACGGTCTTGTTTTTGACCGCGGCCATCGTCGGTTTGGTGTTGGCGCAAACCCGCGTAGGCAACAGGGGCGGCGTGGCGCCATTGCCGCCGTCTGGCGAAGTGCTGCAAACCGGAACCCGGTTGCTCGCGCCGCTGATTGTTTTGTTTGGCGCTTATGTGTTCGTCAATGGCCACCTGAGCCCCGGCGGCGGATTTCAGGGCGGGGCCATCGTTGCGTCGGCGGTCTTGTTGTTGTTGCTGAGCAATCCGCTGCGACGCTTTAGCCATCGTTTGATAACGCGCCTTGAATCCACCGTGGGGCTGGTTTACGTCGCCATCGGTGTGTTGGGCGTGGTGTTGGCGGGGGGCTTTCTCGACAACCACATCTTGCCGCTGGGCGACTTTGGCAGCTTGTTTTCGGCCGGGGCGATCCCCGTTATCTATTCGTTGATCGGCCTCAAAGTCGGTGCTGAATTCAGTTCGATGATGGTCAGTCTTTCTGAAACGGAGGATTCGTGATGGCTCACGTTGCGATGCTGACGGGTTTTATTCTGATCCTCATTGGCCTGTATGGCGCGCTGACCAACCGCAACATTTTGCGCATGATCGTCGCCTTTACCGTCACCAATACTGGAATCCATCTGGTGTTGGTGGCTGTCGGATACATGCCCGGACGGATGGCTCCTATCTTGGATGAAATGATTCCCGTAAGTGAAGCCGCAAACCGCATCATTGATCCCGTCCCCCAGGCCCTTGTGCTGACGGCGATCGTCATCGGCTTGGGCGTGACGGCGTTGATGTTGGCCTATGCCTATCGCCTCTATGAGACAAAACGCACCCTCGACATTTCAAAATTCACGGATCTCAAATGGTAAGTGCCATCTACATCATCGCTACGGGATTGGGCACGGCATTTTTGCTGGGCCTGTTGCGTGATGGCTGGGCCAAGGGCGCGCATGCCTTAACGGTTGGCGCATTGGCGTTCATGAGCTGGATAGCGGCTGACTGGGTGTGGGCGTTTGCAAACGGCACCACCGCCTCCGTGGATATTTTGACGGCAGGTGTCCCGCCACCCTTTGCGATCAATTTGCGCATGGGCTTGGTCGAAGCGGCTTTGGTGCTGCTGGTGTGCCTCAGCGGGATGCTTTCTGCGATTTATTTGAAAAAGTCGTTGATGCGGTTGGGGCGGCGCGCCATGGCGGTGCTGCTCATTGCGATCATTGCCTTCAGCGGCATTATTCTCACGCGTGATATCTTCAACATGTTCGTGTTTTTCGAACTCGCGGTGATTTCCACCGGCGGCTTGGTTTTGCTGTCGGATGACAAGCGCGCATTGGAGGCGGGGTTTAAGTACCTGATCGTGTCCCAGGTGATTTCGGTCTTGATGCTGATCGGCATCATTTTCATGTATCACGCCGGTGGTTCATTGAATATCGACACGATGGCCGGGACAACGGCGGCGATGCTCAAGGGCGGGTCGCTGGCATTCTTCTTGTTGCTTATGGCGCTGATCGCGGAATTAAAGCCGTTCCCCGCGAACGGGTGGGCGCTGGATATTTATGAATCGGCACATCCGGCATTTTCAGCAATTTTTTCTGCGGCGGCAGGGGCTGCCAGCCTCTACGCGGTCGATAAAATTTTGTTGATCGGTGGGGATACATGGCTTCCCGTCGCACTGGGTCTTGGCCTTGTGACATTTGTGGCGTCAAACGTGTTGGCGTTGTCGCAACGCAATGACCGGCGATTGCTGGGCTATTCATCAATTGCCCAAATTGGTCTGATCCTGACGGTGATTGGCCTGCGCGATGTTCTGGCGGACCGCTACCTGTTTATTGGCGGCGGCATCTTGTTTGCCCATGCTATTGCCAAAGCGGGACTGTACTGGCTGTCTGGCATGGTCCGGGATCGGGATCTGACGTCCTGGACCGTGATCCGCAAAAATCCACTGCTGGTTTTTGCGTTTGCCACCTTCATGGCGATGCTGATTGGCTTGCCGCCGTTCCCAGGGTTTTATGCGAAGTGGGAACTGGTGCATATCCTGGTTGGCGAAGGCCGGTTTGCCATCGTCGGGTTGATATTGTTTGGGGCACTGGTTGAGGCGGGCTACCTGCTGCGGTGGTTCGGTTACATCATGAAGCGCGAGCAAAGCGCGGACACCATCGCCTTCGCCATCCGTAAGGTTTTTGTCGTCCTCGCCACCGCCGCCGCCGGGTGGGGGATTGCATATGTGTGGGGCGAGCTTTCAGGCAACAGCAATCTTTTGCACAGCGTCCCACTGTTGTTCGCGTTAAGTTTTTTGGCGTTCGATTGGCTGCCCACGTGGATTAAAAACACCGTTGCCATTGCCGGTATGGTGGTCTGGTTTGCGTTGAGCTATGCATCGTACGACCCGTTGCAATTGATTTTTGGTGCCATCATCTTGATCGGTGGCGCTGTTATTTTGCTGGCCAGTTATCACGAACGGGGGCAGCGCATTGGCTTTTACCCCTCGGCAATGTTGATGTTTGCCGGATTGTCCATGCTGATTGTCGCCGACAGCTCGTTTGCGTTCTTTGCCGCTTGGGAAGCCCTGACCGTCGGGTCGTACTTTCTGATTTTGCGGGGCAAGGAATCGGAACCTCACGCTCTGTCCTACGTCTTGTTTTCGTTGGGCGGCGCGTTTGCCATCATGGCCGGGTTTGCGCTGGCGGCGAATGGGCAGGCGCTGTTTTCCATTGCGTCTCTGGGCAAGGTTGCATCTGATTCGGCGCCTTGGGTGTTTATCCTTTTGGCGGTTGGTTTTATGACCAAGACGGCGTCCATTGGGCTGCACATCTGGCTGCCCGGTGCACACGCCGAGGCCGAAACCGACGTTTCGCCGATGGTGTCGGGTATCTTGTTAAAGGCGGGCCTGTTTGGTTTTGTGGTTTTGCTGACAACCATGGGCAAGACCCAGCTTTACGGGGTTGAACTCACCTATATTCTATTGTGGATTGGCGCCCTATCGGCATTATTGGGCAACCTGTTGGCGGTCTTTCAAGAAGATGCCAAACGTTTGCTGGCGTATTCGTCCATTGGACAAATGGGTTACGCCTTGTTTGGTTTGGCGATGATGAACCAGTTGGGCTGGTTGATGGCCTTGATGTTTGTCATCAACCATTACGTCTACAAATCCATGTTGTTTTTATCCGTGGGCGGCGTTGCCAAACGCACCGGCACTCGACTGATGTATCGCATGGGCGGCCTCGTTACCTTGATGCCGTTGTCCTTCATCGCGGTGTTGATTGGCATCATCGCCATGTCCGGCGTGCCGCCGCTGTCAGGCTTTGGTGGACGGTGGGTTTTCTACAACGCCATTTTGACCGCGGAATACCGACTGCCGATGGTGGTGATCTTCCTGTCGGGGCCGATTGCATTCTTGTATCTGTTCCGGCTGATCCACACCATCTTCTTAGGCCAGATGAAGGATGAGCATCGTCGCCTGCGCGAAGCACCGTTTTGGATTGTTCTGCCGCAAATGCTGTATGTTCTGTTCTTGCTGGGTTTTGCGGTCTTTCCCGGATTGGCGTTACGCCGTGTCGATGCCTATTTGGCGCCGTTCTTTCCCAATTCCCAAGGCCTAAGCTGGGAAGGGCTGACCATCACCAGTGAATTTGGCTATTGGAGCCCGGTGTCCATTATGGTCATCACCGGGGTGATTTTTGCGACCGTGTTGGTGTGGTTGGTGGTGCTCAATCGCAAGGCCCAGAGGGTCAAGCAATTCAACATCGTTTTTGCGGCTGAGCGCCCGTTCAGGCCGGAAACAACCCATTTTGCCTGGAACTTCTTCGCCCCGTACCGTAAGGCGTTGGGGGGGCTGCTACAGCCCTTTGTAACGCAATTTTGGGCTTGGGTGAGCAGCGCGCTGCATGGCGTCGCGGACACAGCACGCCGCTTTTACACCGGTAACGGTCAAGTCTACGCCTTTCAGTTTTTGGCTTTTGTGGTTGTCGTGTATTTGATTTTGTTAGGGGGTAGTTATGGAATTTGAATGGATTAAAATCCCCTATGCACTGCTGACCCTGTTTATCGTTTTCAACTATGGTCTGTTGATGACGGCGTTGATTCAAAAAATTGGCGCGCGTGCGGGGCGGCGCCATGGCATTCCGATCTACCAAAACTACATCGACCTGCTGAAAAATTACGCGCTGCGCTCGTCCATCAGTCACGGCTATATGTTTTATTTGGCGCCGGTGTTCCGGCTGACGGGCGGGATCGGCCTGCTGATGTTTGTGCCAACCATTTTTGGCTCATATATGTTTTCAAATCTGTCGTTTGCAGGTGACTTGATCCTAGCCCTTTATTTCGTGTTTTTCGGCACCTTAGGCATGGCGCTGGGCGCGGGAGAAAGTGGACATCCGCACGCGGCCATCGGCGTGTCGCGCGGTCTGTCACAGGTGACGGCCGCGGAATTGCCGTTTGCGATCGCGGTGTTCGCCGTGGCGTTGCAGTACCAGACCTTGTCGATCACCGACATTGTCGCCGCGCAGCAAGGCGGCATGCAAAACTGGACCCTGTTCACCAATCCGTTCGCCGTGGTGGCGGCGATGCTGGCATTTTTGGGGGCGATGATGCGCCCGCCCTTTGATGTGGTGTTGGCCCCCCAAGAAATTCCCATCGGCCCGCCGACCGAATACCATTCGGCCTATCTGGCTTTGATGCAGACCAACCGGGCGATTTTTCCCATCGCCAAGATCGTGGTGTATATGAACCTGTTCTTTGGCGGCGCGGCCAGTTGGCCGATGTTTGGGTTCAAGGTTTTCCTGCTCTATCTGTTTTCTGCGTTTGTCGGCGTGGTGTTTCCGCGCTTTCGCGTCGAACAATCCGTTCGCTGGTTTTTGGTTTGGGCGCTGCCGATCAGCATCGTCGGCCTTTTTTGGGTGTGAGGTAACATGAAGGACGAACTGAAAAAACGCGTGATCAAAGGGCCGGACGGTTTTGAGTTCGAGGTCGACCCGATCCAGGACTATTACTGTTCCGAACCGCCCAAGGCGCATCCCCCTGCGTATGTGAAAATTGTTGAAGATCTGTTCAACTGGGCGCGATCGGAATCGCTTTGGATCTTGGGCTATGGCACGGGCTGTGGCGCCATCGAAATGCGCCCCCTGATGACACCACGGTTTGACGCTTATCGGTATGGGGTGCAATGGCGCGCGACGCCCCGTCAATCGAACCTGTTTATCATTTCAGGGTATCTGTCCGTGAAAACGCTCAAACGGGTGATCCGATCGTATGAGCAAATGCCAAGCCCCAAGTATGTGGTGGGGTTGGGCTCGTGCACCATCAACGGCGGCATGTATTGGGATTCCTACAACACGATTAAGAAGTTGGAAGAATACCTGCCCGTTGATTTGTACATCGTCGGCTGCATGCCGCGCCCCGAAGCCTTGCTGTTGGGTTTTGAAAACCTGAAAAAGATCATTCGTGCGGGGAAAGCCGAGGGCGCAAATCAATATGCTGAAAACTTTGAATGGTACAAAGCCAACCAAAAGAAGGTCATTCATGACTGGGATATGCCCGATTACAACTGGTAACAGATGATGCATGATTTATATGCCAAATTGAAAGATCACTTCCCGCTCGGTCCTTTGACCGAGCAGCGGGCGGACCTTTCGTTCTTCACCGTAGGGCGCGAGCACCTGCGCTCTGTGATGCTGCATTTGCGTGACCAAGAAGGCTTTAGCCATCTTGTGCTGCTGACGGCGGTCGATTGGATCGAAGACGGCGTATTCCAACTGACCTATTTGCTGAACAACCGTGCGGCTTGCCAGGATCTCGGCGTGCGGGTCATGTTGCCACGTGAAAATACGTCTATGGACACCATTCACGACATCTGGCCGACGGCGGCGACCTATCAGCGCGAATTGCGGGAAATGTTCGGCATCGACTTTCCCGAAAGCCCTGGCGTGAACGATGAGTTTATCCTTGAAGGCTGGACCGGCATTCCGCCATATCGGCGCGAATTCGACACCAAGGCCTTTTCGGAAGAAAACTTCACGCATCGAGAAGGGCGCGAAACCCACGACCCAGCCGAGCACATGAAAAAACAACTTTATCCGGACGGAGAGTAAGACGGTGGCCTATCAACCTGACCGCAGCCAATATCCGGTGAAAAAAGAGGACGGCACCCTCGACATCGATTTGACTTCGGGCAAATACCTGAAGCTTTGGCAAGGGCCGCAACACCCCGGCATCACGGGCAATATGTCGGTGGAACTGACGGTTTGCGGTGACGAAGTTGTCGAGGGTAAAACCCACGTCGGTTACCTGCACCGTGGGTTTGAAAAATTGATGGAACGTCGCACCTTTATCCAGTGCTTTCCCATCGTGTGCCGCATTTGTGTGCCGGAACCGGACTTTAATGAATACTGTTATGCCGCCGCGATTGAAGAGTTGGCCGGGATCGAAGCCCCCGAACGCGCCCACTGGATCCGCACACTGATCTTGGAAATGGGCCGCTTCAACAGCTATATGATGTATCTCGGCGGTCAGGCGGGCAGCCTGGGGCTCGGCGTGATTGGTCAATGGACCACGTACGTGCGCGATTTGATGTTGGATCGCTTCGAAGAACTGACGGGCGCGCGCATCTATCACATGTTCATCCTGCCTGGTGGCGTGCGCGATGGTCTTCCCGACGGCTTTGAAAAACGTATGGAAGAAACCTTGCAAGAGGCCGAACGGGTGCTCGAAGACGTCCATGACGTGATGTTCAAAAATGCTGTGTTTCGCAAACGCACCATCGGTGTCGGCTATATCGATCCGGCGTTGTTCGAAGCCTATGGCGTGACCGGGCCGAATGCGCGGGCGGGGGGCGTTTGCAAGGACGTGCGCAAGGACCAACCCTATTTGGTGTATCCCGAGCTCGACTTCGCGCCGGTTGTGGGTGAAGATTCCGACATGTTCACCCGCGCCGACGTGCGCCGCCGCGACACCTTGATGTCCATTGATTTGATCCGTCAGCTGCTCTCCAAGATGCCCAGCGAAGGTCCGGTGATGACCAAGTTGCCGAACGTTTTGCATTGGACCATTCCGCGCGGTGAAACCTACATCCGTGGGGAATGTTCACGCGGGGAATACGGCTATTACCTGGTGACCGACGGCAGCGGATTTCCGCGTCGCGTCAATGTACGTGGCCCGTCGTATACCCATGCTGTGGCCTTGCTGGAGCGTCTGATCGTGAATACAAATATCGCCGATGTCGCGGCCCTGATGGTTTCGCTGCATACCTATCCACCCGAGATTGAGAGATAACGATGCCCCTTCAAAACGTTCTGTCTCCCTTCCGTGCGTGGAAATATCTGTTTCGCGATCCGGTGACCATTGCCGACCCGATCAATGACCGACCAGGCGCGGCGCGCTATCGTGGTTTTCATCAAAACGATGTGGAAAAATGCATCGGTTGCGGCACCTGTGAGACGATTTGCCAAAACGGCGCCATCGACATGGTTCCGGTTGAGGGCATTGCGACGAACACCGGAGATTCCGGTTTGCGTCCGCGCATCGATTATGGGCGCTGCTGTTGGTGTGCGCTGTGCGTGGATGTGTGTATGACGGGGTCGCTGACCATGTCCAACGCGTATCAATGGGTGGACAGTGACGCGGATGCCTTTTGCTTTACCCCCGGCGTTGAAAAGAAGCACTGGGACGATGCGGAGCTGGGCTACAAACGCCCCGATATGCACAGCCTGACCCTGCACGAACGCATTCCGATGCAAGAGTTGAGCCCCGACGCGCGTATTGACTCGTTTAGTGAAATCGTCGCGGGGTATTCCGTCGAAGAAGCCAAGCGCGAAGCCGACCGGTGTGTCGCGTGCGGTCTGTGTGTCGCCACTTGCCCCGCCCACATGGCCATCCCCGACTACATCAAGGCAGTGCGCGATGGCGATTACGAGCACGGCTTGAAACTGCTATACGAAACCAACCCGTTTTCCCAAGTCTGCGGGCGGGTGTGTACGCACAAATGCGAAACGGTATGCTCCACCCACCATCAGGGTGACGCCATCGCGATCCGGTGGCTCAAACGCCATATCACCGACCAGGTGCCGTATGAAAAATACGCCGATATTATTGGCAAGCCAGCCGCGCCAACGGGCAAAAAAATGGCGATTGTCGGGTCCGGTCCTGCAGGTTTAACGGCCGCCTTTGACTTGGCGCGCTTGGGCCATGAAGTGGTTGTGTTCGAAGCCCGCCACAAGCCCGGTGGCATGCCGCGTTACGGCATCCCCGAATACCGCTTGCCGTATGACATGCTGGATCGCGATATTGACGTGATCAAATCCATGGGCGTGGACATCCGATGTGACGTGCGCATCGGCGACGACATCACCATGACGCAATTGCACAAAGACTATGATGCGGTGTTGTTGTCCATTGGGTTGCATCTGGGGCGCTCGACCCGCATCCCCGGTTCAGAGCACAAAGACGTCACCAAATCGGTTGATCTGTTGCGTCGAATCACCGATGGCGAAGACTTCGACATTCCCAAGCGTGCGGTCGTGATTGGCGGCGGCAATGTCGCCATGGATATCGCCCGTAGCCTTGCTCGCCTGCAAAAGAAAACCTACGGCGAAGTGAATATGATCGTCACGGCACTGGAGTCTCTGCAAAACTTCCTGGCTGATGCGGACGAAGTGAAAGAATGCGGGGAAGAGGGAATTAAGATTTTCGATGCCCGCGGCCCGCAAAAAATCGTTCTAGATGAGAACGATAATATCGTTGGCCTGAAAACTTGGCGGGTCCTGTCTATCTTTGACGACAAGGGTCGCTTTGCCCCCAGTTATGACGAATCCGATGAACAGCTGCATGAGGGCGATATGGTTGTTGAGGCCATTGGCCAGATGTCGGACGTCAGCCTGCTGGGTGATGAGTTGACCGAAAAACTGGAATGGAATCGGGGACGCTTGACCGTCGACGTGGACGGGCGCACATCGGAATCTTGGTTGTGGGCGGCGGGAGACTGCGTCAACGGTCCAGATGTCGTACACGCCGTGGCGGACGGACACCGAACGGCGCAAAGCATCCACGCCGTATTCCAAACACAGGAGGCCCACAAATGACCCGCGGACATGGATATGACAGGCTCAAGCCGCTGACGACCCTGCAAGAGGTTCTCGAGGTGGCAACGGAATTCGAGCGCACCGCCCGGGATTTCTATGCCGATCTCGCGCCTAAGGTCAGCAAGCAGATCCGCTATGTGGTGGAAGAGTTGGCCGAGGAAGAACAACAGCATTTTGACCTGTTCAAGGAAATGGCCAAGCGTCAAGATTTGGAACGGGTCCTGCAAACCGAAATCGAACGTCCGGTGTCGGACCGCAAGTTTTCCGATTGCATCCACGTACCTGACCTTGGCGATAAACCGGATGACCAAACCGTCCTGCAATACGCGTTGATGCGCGAGCATGCCGCCATGGAACAATACCAAGCCTTGCTTAATGACACGCCGGCAGGCCCATTACGTGATCTGTTCGAATTTCTAGCCAACGAAGAAACTAAGCATAAGAACGAACTTGAAGCCCTGTACTACGAAATCGTTCATAGCGGTGGAGTCTGAAGTGTCTTAGCGGATTATGTCCGCTTTGGGTTAAAAGCGGGCGTTTCCGTCAGCCCCTGAAGTTGCCTTCTTAACACCCTAAAGTGGACCTTATCTTTCAGAATGTCTGCTTAGCGCATGAAAGCGGACGTAATGCGGTGCCCTCTGAAAGATCTGTTGTAGCCATGAGGAGAACTACAGCCCTTCGGTATATGACCTGCTAGTGGCTATAAACGCCCCCCCTGTGGCATGGTTTAGCTTGATTAGGCGTGCATTTTTGGTTCTGGATCTGGCGTGATACAATCTTCCAGAAAATTGCTGAGCTAAGGGGAATGAATAGGATGATCGCCAAAAGTGATATGCTGCGCCGCGCTTACGCCGTAAAAAATGCCGATGATATTCGTAATCTTTACCGTGATTGGGCTGCAACCTATGACGAGGACCTTACGGGAAAGGACCTGCAATACGTCGCACCCAGGGAAGCTGTGCATGTTTTTGTTCGCCACTTCGAAGACCGTTCGGCACAAATTCTGGATGTGGGCTGTGGAACAGGGCTGTCGGGTCAGGCGTTGGTGGATGCCGGGTTTGATCAGATTGACGGTATTGACTTATCGCCGGATATGCTGGAGCAGGCCCGCGCCAAGGGGGCATATGGAAATCTGTTTGAAGCAGACCTGACCGCAGGTCTAAATTTCGCCGATGATACCTATGACGCGGCGATAAGCGTTGGCACCTTCACGCACGGTCATGTGGGACCAGGTGGTTTGGATGAGGTTATCCGTGTTGTGAAGCCCGGTGGCACCGTTTGTGTGACCATCAACGAGGGTGTTTTTGAAAAAATGGAATATCGCGAGAAAATTAATAGGCTGGAGTCCGAGGGCATCTGTCGGGTGCAAGAACTGGTTCCAGCAGATTACCTAATAGCTGAGGATATTCGATCTATGATATTGGCCTTGGAAGTTCGCTAACATTGACTCTTTTAAGTGCTGTCAGACGAATTCGAATTTGTCTCTGTTTTGCGGAGTAGTGGGAGAGGTTTGAATTCAAACTCTAGGCTTCATTGTCCGCTTCGGGTCATAAGCGGACAAATTTGTCAGCCCTCTATGATGCCTGTTATGCGCTCTAAAGCGGACATCCGAATAAAAGGTCTAATATTACAATAAGTTATGTATATATACACAATGTAGGTGCTTGAACAAACCCAACCCCGGCAACCAAAGTAAAGCCCGCAACTGATACGCGTTGCTGGCTTTTTCGTGTTTGGGTGCTGCTCAGGCGTAAATATTCATATATTTCATGCAGATAACCCGCAGGCACGACGAGATGTTCTTATCGTTCGCCACCAAGCATTGGTCATGGATGCGCATGATCAATTGCGGCAAGGTTAGCTTCATGCGGTCTGACATGTCTTCCAGAACCGTCCAAAATACTTTTTCAAGACGAATCGTGGTGCTGTGCCCATGGATGCGAAATCCGCGTTTTTCGGGAATAAACTCATTAACCTGGTCGGTTGAACAGGCCGCGAACATGTGATCCAGAAAATTATCCGGTTCGATTTCAATAAAAATTGACATGCTCTTGCACCTTTCTTTGGCAGGTAAACGGCAGATTCTATGACGCCAGTACGCGGACTTGCATCTAGACTGGTGATGGTGCGCGCGTAATTATCCGCTCCGTTTGCAATAATTACTACCACTCGCATTTATCAGCAGCCTAGACTTTTTTCAACGCGGCGGGAAACGCCGCATTGAAAACAAAACACCAAAGTGGGGAGGCTTCGGCCCATGGAGTTTTTTAAAAAGACTCTCGATCCGGTCATCGCATTGATGGCCATCGCCGTTCTCGATATCTTTCTTTTTCTCATCGTCGGCGCATGGACCGTCGGCGGCGGCGAGACCATGATGACCGGCCTGATTGCCGAACTGTTCATGGGCGACGATCTTAAACGCTTACCGTTTTGGAACCTCGTATTCGTGCCCGACGCGGGCTATTGGAAAATCTACATCAGCCTCGGCATGCTGTTCGGGGCTTTTGTTGGCGCCAAACTCAGCAACGAATTTTACCTGCGCTTCCCGCGCCGCATGTCGGAATGGTTGATGATCACCATCGGCGGTCTGCTGATGGGCATCGGCATCCGCCTTGCATTTGTGTGTAACGTCTCGACCTTCTTCGGTCTGACCCCGGAAATGAACCTCGGCGGTTACCTCGCCATAAGCGGCATTGTCGCCGGGGCATGGGTTGGCTCGATGATTTACAAAAAAATTCTGGAGGGCTGAGACATGTCTGTCATTGGCGAATGCATCGTCGCTTTCATTTTTGGATCCATGGTCGGGCTGCTGGTTCAACGTTCACGCTTTTGCAACACCGCCGCACTGCGTGACGCAATGCTGTTCAGCACCTATCGCAACACCAAAGCCCTATTGGTGGCGATGATGGTGTTAACGTTGGGTTTCACCACGTTCATCACCTTCGGCGAAGGCAAGACCATGCACTTCGATGTTGGCCTGAACACTTTTGCAGGCCTTTTCATCTTCGGCGTCGGCATGGTTCTGGCGGGGGCCTGCACAGTTTCCACATGGGTCAAGGCTGGTGAAGGCAACATTGGCGCGTTATGGGCTTTGATCTTCACCTTTGTCGGCATGTTCTTGTTCTCACTGGTGTGGTCGGTGAACTACTGGCCGCCAGCTCCCGTCAGCATGACTGGAGAGCCCAACCTGGAAGCGTTGCAATTGGGCTATTCCAACGCGGCGACCTTGCAAGAAAAGTTCGGCATCCCCGCGATCTTTTTCGGCTTGATCCAAGTTGGCGTGTTGTACCTCATCTACCGCGCCATCTTGCGCAAAGAAGCCATCCAAGCCGGCCATCACCGCGACGTGGCCAAAAGCCATGAAACTGCGCCGGCCGAATAACCAACCAACACCTTTGAATTGATAAAGTGAGAATCACCATGGGACTGTTCAGTAAAAAACCCAAAGTCGAAGAAACCGCAGCCAACCACGATGTCACGCTGAGTGACGGCAACACCTACACCGTTGTTCAAGATGTGGATTGCATCGGCGACAGTTGCCCGCGCCCGCAATTGATGACCAAAAAAGCCGTCGGTCAGATCGAGGTCGGTCAGGTGATCGAAGTGATGGTCGATAATCCCTCATCCATGGAAGCCATCCCGCCGATGTGCGACGAGATGAGCGCTACGCACCTGGAAACAGTCAAAGACACGCGCTGCTGGAAAATTTACATCCGCAAGGATTGATTCTTTTGGAGAACCGCCATGTCGAAAATGGCCATGAGCATTTACGCCTGGGGCGCACTGTTGGTTTCGGTGGGAGGGATCGCGGCGATGTTGATCGCACCGCCGCCAAGCCTGCGCGCGGATCGCGATGGGGTGGCTCATTTCACCCCCAAAGTCGAACACCCTGAAACTGGCGAAGCGGTCAGCGTCAACACCCTGATCCGTCACTATCGCGGCGATTGAGGAGCACCCGAAATGGACTTTGAAACCACCGCACAACTGATCATGGCCGTCATCGCGTTTGGCGTCATGTACATCAGTTTTCTCAAGAACACCTTGTGAGGAGCCCGCACCATGGACAGAGACAGTGTGATTTTTTGTATCGGTTCGCTGGTGGTGTCGTTGTTGGTCGCTGTGGTGGCGTTTCCTTTTTTCGCCATGGACGCTGAAACGGTCGCCGCCGCTGCAAAACCACAGCCCGCTTACGAAATGGGCAGCGTCAACGTCGGCAGCGGCTTTGGCGAACTGCCGGTCGAGGAGCTGATGTCTTATTACGTCGAGAATCCGCCCGCCGCCGCAGCCGCGGGCGCGGCTCCCGAAATTCGATTTGGGGGGTGCTGATCGCATGTTGCGTCAGGTGTTCGCTATCGGTTTGACATGTTGCATGGCTTTTACAAGCAGCGCATCCGCACGCGACACCGCCAGCGTGATTCCGGTCAGTGATATATCTGATGACGATCTGCACCGAGTGATCGACCTCAGAGATGCAGAAACTTGCTTGGCCGGTTCCCTCCCCCAAGCACGGTGCCTGCCGGTGGGGCACTTTATCGATCCCACCGGCAAGGTCATCGGCTTTCACGCCTTGCGCTGGCTGTTGGGCACAGTGGGGCTTAAAGGTGATGAAACCGTCTTGGTGGTTGGCGACAGCGCCGAGGACACACACAGGGTCGGCGCGCTTTTGCACCGCGCGGGACAACACCGCACAATGGTATTCGACAAACCATTCCGCGTCCCGGCGAGCGCACCACCCGGAACGCCGCGTAGTCTGAGCCGTGAAACCGTTTTCACCGCGCCGATGCGCGATGACTTATATGGAAAAAATAAGGACTGATCTATGGACGTTTTGCTGCACCTGACCACCCCCGACGCGGTTCGCATCGCCAAACCGCTGGCAAGCGCCCTGAGCCGCCAAGGCGTCACGTGGAGCTGCTTTCTCACCAATGATGGTGTGACGGCCTTAAGCGACGCTGAATTTCTCGGCGTTAGTGAAGGCGCTGAACGCATCGCGGTGTGTGAGCATTCGTGGGACCTGCACATGGCGGGGCAAACGTGCCCGGTGGAAACAGGTAGCCAAACCATTAACAGCCAACTGATGGCCGAGGCGGCCAAAGTCGTCAGCCTGTAAAGGCCTGAAAAGGATAAGTGATATGAGCAGCAAATCCATTCTTGTTTTGGGACGGCGCGATCACACCGAAGCGATGCGCGTCGCGGCGGGCCTGACCATCATCGGCAACGACGTGCGTCTGATTTTCATGACCGAGCCGGTCGCCGATACTGAGGCCAACGCCGAGCAGGCCGAGCTGCTGGAACTGTCCGACATTACACCCGAAACCACCGTTCAAGAGATGGCCGAAGACTTGGCCTTTTTGGATGCCGATGCCTTGGGACAAGCGATTGCCGAGAGCGATCGTGTGGTGAGTCTCTAGGCCAAAAACGAAAAGACGGAGCAACCGCCATGATGACCATTTTGGAACTGAATACAGGCCTGTTTCCCGACGCCGATGCGGTGGCCAAAGCCATCGTCACGCGTGAAGGGCATGACCAGGTATCGCGCCTGGATGTGACCGGCCTGAAACCCGACGACACGGTCGACTGGGATGCGGCAGCCGCCGCCATTCTCAGCGCCGACCTGATCGTCACCTTGTAGCGCTTATCCGCTACGCCAAGTTCGAGAAAGGGAGCTTTCTAAATGACAAAAACAAAACGAGTTTTGGGGAAATGGCTGGGCGTCGCCTGTGCCGCGATGATCGTATTCACGATGGGCAACGCCCAAGCCGCCGACCCCCTGGTCAATGTCGATTGGATCAAAGCCAATAGCACCATGGCCGGCATCGTCACCGTTGACGCACGCGGAAAAGCTGCCTATTTGCGCGGTCACATCCCCGGCGCAGTCAACACAAATTACGGCAAAGACGGTTGGCGTGTGTCCAAAGGCGGCGTGCCCGGACTGTTCCCCGAAGACACCACCAAACTGGGTGCGCTGATCGGCGGACTGGGCATCGACAATGCCACTCATGTGGTGCTGGTCGCACCGGGCAACAATTCTTCCGACATGGGCACTGCGACGCGCATGTATTGGACCTTTAAGGCGTTGGGCCACGACAATGTGTCGATCTTGAACGGCGGCATGAAAGCTTATCTGGCCGCGAAAGACAAAGCGGGCAAGCCGACCAACCCGTTGCAAAAGGGCGCGGCGAACGTCACCGCCAAGACCTTTAACATCGCGCTGCGCAAAGACATGATCCCGTCCACCGCAGACGTCAAAACCGCGATGGAAAAAGGCACCGTCATGGTCGATAACCGCACCGCCGATCAATACATGGGTGTGAACCGCCACGGCAAATCCAAAGCCAGCGGCACCATCCCCGGCGCCGCCAATCTGCCGCAAAGCTGGGTGACGGAAAACGGTGGCGGGGTGTTCCGTTCCAAAGACACCATCGCCAAGCTCTATCAAGCAGCAGGCGTTCCGACCAGCGGCGAACAGATCAGCTTTTGCAACACCGGGCACTGGGCCTCAATCGGCTGGTTTGCGTCTTCGGAAATCCTCGGCAACAAGGATGCAAAAATGTACGATGGATCCATGACCGGGTGGACGGCAGCGAAAATGCCCATGGAAGCCAAGATCAAGGTCAAATAAGCCTCAAAATCCGAGAGTTCTTATGACGTTGACGTTTCGCACCTATATAAGGTCGATCAAAATGACCGCAGTGCTCATCAGCACTGCGGTCATCGTCGTTTTCTCAACGGGTTTCGGCAACCCGGTCTTCGCCGATCAGGTGCAAGCGGATGTTCTTGCGGCGGAGTTGCGCGTTGTGCGCGCCGACTTGATCCGCCTGGATAACGGGGACACGCTTGCGCCGCTGCATGTTCAAGGACTGAAAATGCGGATTGCCGGTGGATTGGGTGTCCTGCCGTGGTTGCTGCGCCAGAGTGGCGACGAAGTGGGGGCTAAGCGGCTTCGCGGTTGGAATATCAAAACGCTTGGCAGAAGAGCCGAGCGCGCACACTTGGTCCGGGAATTGGATATGGCGATCATGCGCCATCCCCTTGACCTGTCTCGGTATTCTACGGACAATTTGACGGCCTCGGACAAGCGCGAAGCCCGTGCCATTCACGAAACTTATTGCTCAGGCTGTCATGATGATGCGGGCCAAGGTGATGCGGATACGCCGCTACCAGCGCGCGATTTGTATTTGATGGGCGGTGAAAGCACCCCAGAAGATTTTCTCGCACGTCTCATCAATGGCGTGAAAGGGGATGAGATGCTGTTGTTTGCCAATCCGCTGACCGCACAGCAGGTGGTGGCGCTATGGGGGGTATATCGAGAGTAGACGATAAGCTCGTATTTGACTGTTTTTTCCAATGTTAGGTCCTTAAACAAATCCAATCCCCGCAACCTCAAAAGGTTGCGGACTTTGTCGTGTATTGGTGCGCAGGGGCGGCGGGGCATCACCCTTCAACGTAAAACATCCTGGCGTTTGAATACATTATGGTTCATGACCCTTGACGTCGTGCGCACAAAACGGGAGGATTGTTGTCGACATGACAAGGGGCTGGTTGCGGTGAAGATGTGTGTGAAATTGCGCACTCGACCTGAGAGGCTATTCTTTGCAAAATCCGATCGATGCAGTTCTGCAAGCAGAACAAAAAGCCGCAAGCGAAACCGACCATCATCGTGATGATGCACGTCAAACCATAAACGAAGCCATGCAGGCTGCGCGGGTGATCTCGGAGCACGCGCATCGGCGCATTTCAAACATACGCACCCATTGCACAGCCTCGGTCAAGGCAACGTGTAAGGAGATGTGGCGCGCTTATAACAATGAGCCCAAAACCATCATTGACAACCTGGCCACACCTGAACATATCGCCGCCGTTTCAAAACGCGTTGCACAAAAACTCACGGGCCAAAAACTCACGGGCCAGAAAATTTCGGGAGAGCGCGATGGCTGATCGGGCGTCCTTTGCATATGCCCAGGCCCGCATGCAGGCGCATCACGGCCGTCGCCCAACCAAGGCGACATGGCGGTATCTGAACTCAAGCAAAAGCCTCGGCCATTATCTCGATAGCGCGCGCCAAACCGGCCTTAAGCGCTGGGTGACCCATTTTTCAGGGACCACCAATGTGCACGCCATTGAAGAGGCCTTGCGCCACGATTGGCGGGCTTATGTTGCGATAATTTCAGCATGGTTTCCCCAGCAATGGCGTCCAGCGATGCAGTGGACCGGCGGGCTTGTCGATTTGCCCATGATGGCGCATTTGGCGCGCGATCAGGCGGTTCCGGACTGGGCTGGTGGTGAGCGGCGGGAGACGGTTTTGTCCCAAAAAGACGACCAAGAATGGGCCGGGCCGCAGCCCCCCATGACGATATGGGTTAATCATTTTCGCACCTTAGTGCCCGCTACGGGGGATGGTGCGGCGTTGGAAAAAATAATCGACATCTTGCGCCGCGATCATGGTGCGGACCTTCCGGCCAACACTCTTGACGGCGTCGAGTTGCGCTATCAATTGATTGCACACATGGAGCGGCTGTTTCGTCGTCACACGCAAAAGCCCGTCGCGGCGTTCGCGTTTTTGGCCATGGTGGCGATGGACTTGGAGCATTTGCGCGCGCACCTTGTTCATAGATGCCTGTTTCCCGAAACGCTCGACAACCGTTAGGGCCGATCATGTTTCATCCCCAAAGCGCAAACTGGTTCGATATCATGGTGCCGCAAAGCGGGCTCGCCTCGACGCTTGAAGGCTTAGCGCACATGAACGCCATCGAGTTGGAGGGGGACGCCAATTCACCTTTCGAATCGGTGGATATGTCTAATTTGCGTTCGGGTCTTGAAACGTATGGTGAATTGGCGCGGCGCTACCGGGCCTATTGGCCCGCGCCGGATCGCCGCACGTCTTTGCCAACATGTGCCTTATCCGAGGTTTTGGCCGCTAGTTTGGCGCGCTTTCAAAAGTGGGCCGCAGATGCCGCCCCCCATATTGGCATCCTACAGTGCGCGGTGCGCCAGCAAGCCAACTTGCGCCACCTGTATGAGTTAGCTGTCGCCGCTGGTGCGGATTTTCCACGTGGATTGCTGATGAGAAAGCGCAGCAGTCTGTTTGACATTGCAGTTTACCTGCTTGAAGACGACAAGCTTCCGCAGCGGTTTTTAGACGACGCTTATGCACGCACCTTTGAAACGCCCGAAGGGGTGTATTTCGTGGCGATCGGTGAGAAAGCTTCGATAGCGGCTTTGTCGGTTGAGTTGGGCGCGTCCAAAGCGCGTAAAATTGACGTGTCTGAAATTCTCGACGCCATCGCCAGCAATGAAATGAAAGATCTGTCGCATAATTTGGATCAGCATTTGCTCGGCACCATCAATGCTTATATTACGGCCCAGCGCACCCGCGAAAGGCATGCTCTTAAAACGCTCAGTCGATTGTCAAATGATCACCGATTGGCCCAGGCACGGGCCAACATCGAACGCTTGCGCTGGTTGATCGATCATGTGAACGCGACGCACTACACCGCGTTTTTTGCACGCATCACCGGGTGGACAGCCCTTGCGCAAGACGATCTGGAACGTACCCTCAGCGCATTGGGGCCGGGCTATGCGGTGACGGTCGGACAAGCACCCGAAGGCCTGAGCCCACCCTTGCTGTTCGACAATCCCCCGTGGGTGCGTCCATTTGAGGCGTTCGTGCGTCTTTTGGGCATGCCTGCGCGTGCAGAGGCCGATCCCAGTCCCTTGGTCGCGGTAATCGCGCCGCTGTTGTTTGGCTACATGTTCGGCGACGTCGGGCAGGGCTTGGTGCTGTTGCTTGCCGGCCTCGTGTTGCGCCAGAGGTGGCCCGCTGCAGCGATCTTGGTGCCGGGCGGATTGTTCGCCATGGCTTTCGGCGTTGCCTTCGGCACGATCTTCGCCCGTGAAGACCTTATCGGTGCGATGTGGTTACACCCGCTGAGCCAACCGATTGAGGTTTTAAGCGTGGCGCTGGGTGCGGGGGTGGTCATCTTGATGACGGGCATGATGTTGAACAGCGTCGGGGCGCACTGGCAGGGCCAAGGGCGCAGCTGGTGGGCGACGCAAGCGGGATTGGTGGTCGCGTATCTGGGTGTTCTGTTCAGTTTCGCCGATCCGTCTTGGGGCGGGGCGGTGATTGGCTTGGGGGCCGTGTGGTTCTTGCTGGGCACGGTCGTATCCGGGTCTGCGTCGAACATTTCCGGGATTGGTTTGGGTTTAGGCAAGGCTGTGGGCGCTTTGATCGAGCAGCTGTTTCAATTGCTCATCAACACCTTGTCGTTCGTGCGCGTGGGCGCGTTCGCCATTGCTCATGCGGGCTTGTCATCGGCCTTGATGGTGTTGGCCGACATCGCAGGTGGCGCGGTGGGCTTTTGGATTGTTATGATTGTGGGCAACATTTTCATCATCGCGCTGGAGGGTTTGGTCGCGGGCATTCAGACCACCCGTTTGGTGCTGTTTGAATTTTTCATCCGTTTTTTGCGCGCCGAGGGGCGTGCAATGCGCATACTGCAAACACCGGCCGCTTGGTCTTTGAAACTTGAAGGAAAAACGACATGAGCGCAGACAGAATATTTCTCATCGCCTCGCTCGTTATCGGCGTCTTCTTAATCGTGCCGTTGAGCTTGGTGCTGTTCACGCCTGAGGTGTTTGCCGCCCAAGACGCAGCCACCCTGGTGGCCAGCGATCCTGCGGTGCGCCAGTGGGCGTTTGTCGCGGCAGCCATTTCGGCGGGACTGGGTACCCTTGGAGCCGGTTACGCGGTCGCGATTGTCGGCAGCGCTGCCGTCGGTGCGCTGGCCGAAAAACCTGAGCTTTTGGGCCGTTTGTTGATCTTCGTCGGCTTGGCGGAAGGGATCGCGATTTATGGCTTGATCGTTGCCATCTTGATTCTCAATCAGGCCGGTTAAATGAGCCGGGTGGCGTTCATCGGTGACGAAATCAGCGCTGCGGGCTATCGCTTGGCCGGTGCTGCGGTCTTCAGTCCGTCTGCAAAAGATGTCCACAAGACCTTCGTTAAGGTCTCGGACGAGGCTGACGTCATCATGATCACGGCTGAGGCCGCCCGTCATATACCTGAGCCCTTGATGGCGGACGCGCTGGCGGCGACATCGCCGTTGGTGATGGTCGTCGAGGATGTTCGCGCCCGTGTATCGCCCCCCGATCTGGAAAAACAGATGCACGCAATTCTTGGATTGGACGCATGACAGATAATCCCCCCCAAGCGAACGCAAACGTTGATGCGATGTTGAACTTGGTGAAACAGCACTGCGAAGACCAGTGCCGCTCCATCGATGCAGAAGCCCAGCAGCAAGCGCGCGACATCATCGCCAGTGCCCATAAAGAGGCCCGCAGCAAAGTCCATGATGTGATTTTTGAGGAACGGCGCAACGGTCAGCGCGCCATCGACAAGCAGCGCGCCAAAATCGAAACGGCCAAACGGCAAAATTTCCAAGACCGGGAAAATGCGTTCTTGGATGTGATTTGGCAGCAACTGGAAAGCGAATTGGTTAGCCGCTGGCAAGACGACAACACACGTCAAGATTGGCTGAACGGCGCGGTCGATCAGGCTTTGGCGCATTTGCACCCCGGTGCGTGGCGCATTGAGCATCCGCAAAATTGGTCGACTGATGAGCTGGACCCGTTTGTAGAGCGGATAAAAGAATTCAGCGGTGCTGAGATTGCGTTTGTTTGCAGCGGTGATTTCGACATCGGTGTGCGCATTCAGGCCAATGGCGTGATCGCCGACGCCACCTTGTCGGGTGTTCTATCTGATCAAAAAGAAATCGCCGCGATGTTGCTGGCGGAACTGTTTTTGGATGCGGAGGCCTCAATATGAGCACGGCACGCATCCATTGGATCGGCGGTCCTGTTCTGCGCGCCACGGTCGAAGGAGACTTTCACGTGCATGAAGCACTGCGCGTGGGACCGCACAAAACCTTGGGCGAGGTCATTCGTGTGTCTGAGCGTGAAATCGTCGCCCAGGTTTATGAAGACACCACCGGGTTGCGACCGGGCGATGTGGTCGAAGGCACCGGCGCGCCTTTGTCGGTGCCCTTGGGGCCGGGTATCTTGGGCTCGATCTTCGATGGTCTGCTGCGCCCGCTGGATGGCGTCGGGGCACAAAACTTCGTGCGCCCCGGCGGCTTTGGCCGTGATCAAAAAAGCTATCCGTTCACGCCGAGCGTAAAAGTGGGCGAGCGGGTTTCGTCAGGCCAGGTGTTCGGCACCGTCCAAGAACTCAACCGGGTCGAAAAATGCTTGGTCCCGAACGGCGTCGAAGGCGAAATCGTCACCATCAAAGCTGCTGGCGAGTACGCGGACGACGAACCCCTGGCCACGGTGAAACAAGACGACGGGTATGAATTGACCCTGAGCATGGTGCAGTTTTGGCCGGTGCGCCGGGCACGTCCGGTGACGCGACGCGAAATGCTCGGCCAACCGCTGATCACCGGTCAACGGGTGATCGATATGCTGTTCCCCGTGGCGCTGGGCGGACGCGCGATGCTGCCGGGCGGGTTCGGCACCGGCAAGACGGTGCTGCAAGAAACCCTCGCCAAGTGGTCGGATGCGGACGTCATCATCTATGTTGGCTGCGGCGAACGCGGAAATGAAATGGCTGAGGTCTTGCACGAGTTCGCAAAACTTGAAGACCCCCGTACGGGCCGCGCGTTGATGGAACGCACGGCGATCATCGCCAACACTTCGAACATGCCGGTGGCGGCGCGTGAAGCCAGCATTTACACCGGCATCACGGTGGCGGAATATTTCCGCGACCAGGGTTTGAACGTGGCGTTGATGGCCGATTCCACCAGCCGCTGGGCGGAAGCGTTGCGCGAAGTCTCCGGCCGATTGGGTGAACTGCCGGGCGAAGGCGGTTATCCCGCTTACATCAGTTCGCGTTTGGCGGAATTTTACGAACGCGCCGGGCGGGTGAAGACGTTGGCCGGTGACGATGCATCGCTGACCGTGGTCGGCACGGTCAGCCCGCCCGCAGGCGATTTTTCCGAACCCGTCACCACCCATTCAAAACGCTATGTGCGGTGTTTTTGGGGCTTGGACCGCATTCGCGCCCAGGCACGGTTTTATCCCGCCATCGATCCGTTGCAGTCTTATTCCGAAGACGCACCGCGCTTGGCTGGATGGTGGCGCACCAAGGGTGGCAACCCCGATTGGGAACAAAGCCGTCAGAAAATTCTCACGCTGCTGGATGAAGAAGCACGGATCGAACGCTTGGCGCGCATTGTCGGAAAGGACGCCTTGCCCGCCGAACAGCAAATTATCTTGCTGTATGCCGAGCTGATCAATGAAGGCTTGCTGCGGCAGTTGGCGACGTCTCCGGTCGATCGCTATTGTTCGCCGAAACGCCAAACCCACATGATCCGATTGGTGATGCATTTTATTGAGCGCGCCGAACAGGCCATGCTCAACGCCATCTCGCCGCAAGCCATATCAAACTTGCCAACCCGGCGCTCGTTGCAGCGCATGGGCGAAGAGCTTGGCGAAGATCGCTTGGATGATTACCAAGATTTGTGGCGTGCCATCGACGAAGATTTTGCGGCGCTTGCAAGCCCTTCAAACACCACGGGAACGGAGGTGCAAGATGCGCATTGATCTGAGCGCGACAGGCTCCGGCACCGCCATCGAAGGGCCGTTGATGTTTTTAAAACGCAACGTCAACGTCGGCCTCAACGAGGCGGTCGAGGTGATCGGCACCGATGGCAAGGCGCGCTTTGGTCGCGTCGCGGTGCTGGGCGAAGACAGCATCGGCATCGAGGTTCTGGAATCCACCACCGGCTTAGGTCTCGCCGACACGCGGGTGCGCTTTCTCGCCGAACCGCTGACCATGTCGTTGGGGCCGGGCTTGTTGGGGCGGGTGTTCGATGGCGTCGGGCGGCCCATGGATGGCGGCCCCCCGGTGGCGGCGACCCGGCGCGTGCGCATCGATGGCGGCTCGATCAATCCGGCGTTTCGCGAAACGCCGGTGGACTTCATCGAAACCGGCATATCCACCATCGATTTGATGAACAGCTTGGTGCGCGGACAAAAGCTGCCGTTATTTTCCGGCGGCGGCATGCCGCACGACCAAATCGCCATCGAAATCGCCCGTCGCGCGCGCTTGCGCGGTGGGCAAGCCGAAGAGTTCGCCATTGTGTTCGTCGGCATCGGCATTCCCCAAGACACCGCCGAACAGTTCCGATCCGCCATGGAAGACAGCGGCGCGTTGGAACACACGGTGATTTTCCTCAACATCGCCGGCATGCCCAGTCCGCAACGCTTGTTGACGCCGCGCTATGCGTTGACGGCGGCGGAGCATCTGGCTTTCGTCGAAGGCCGCCATGTGTTGGTGATCATGACCGACATGACCAACTATTGTGAAGCGTTGCGCGAAGTCTCGTCCAGCCACGGTGAAATCCCCAGCCGCAAGGGCTATCCCGGCTATATGTATTCGGACTTGGCGACCATATTTGAACGCGCCGGCGCGGTGCGCGGCTTGCCCGGAACGGTGACCCAATTGCCGATCTTGACCATGCCCGGTGACGACATCGGCCATCCCATTCCCGATCTGACCGGCTATATCACCGAAGGCCAAATCGTGCTGGATCGCGAACTGTTTCACAAAGGCATCAACCCGCCGATCAACGTATTGCCGAGTCTGTCGCGGGTCATGGATGCGGGCATTGGCGAGGGCTTTACCACCGCCGATCATCCGGCCCTGTCGAACCAGCTGTTCGCCGCTTATGCACGGGCTACGCGGGTGCGCGTTCTGGCCAGCGTGGTCGGACGCAGCAGTTTGTCGAGCGTCGATCAGCAGTATCTTGAATTCGGCGACCACTTTGAAAAAGACTTGGTTCATCAGTCAGATCCCCGCAGCCTCGAAGAAAGCATGCAGATCGGCTGGAAACTCTTAGGCATTTTGCCCAACGTGGAGCTGACCCGGGTCAGCGACGAGCAGATCGCGCGCCATATTAAAGTCCAGGCCAAAGGAGGCGGCGATGCGACTTCAGGGCCGTGAAGTATCGCCCACCCGCGCCAGTCAACTGGCGTTGCGCGATGAGCAAAAACTGATCCGCGAGGGTTATGAGTTCCTCGACGAGAAACGCATGCTGCTGGCTCAAGAACTGCTGCGCCAGTTGCAAGCCTACAGCGCGCTGAACGTGCGTCGCCAAGACGTTCACAAATCGGCACGCGATACCTTGGTGGCGGCGTTGATGCGCCACGGTCTGGAAGAGCTGTCGGTGTATCCGCCGCCCTTTGGCGACACCCTCACCACCGACATGACGTCGAGAAATTTCATCGGCTTTGCGCTGGTAGAAGCCAAACTGGCGCCAGATACGCCGACCCTCGACGCGCACGCGCCCGTGGCCGCTTTTCCCAGTTTCGAAGCCGTCGCCTGTGCTGAGGCATTTCACGAACTGATCAGCATCGATGTGCAGCGTGCGGCGATCAGCGCTAACCTGCATCGCCTCGCTCAAGAATACGTGGCGACGGAACGCCGTGCACGGGCGTTGGAAAACGTCTTGCTGCCGGAAATCGCCGTGGCGGTGAAGCAAATCGGCGAAAACCTGGAAGCCAGCGAGCAAGAAGAAGCTCTGCAGGTGCGCCACGCGAAATTCACCCACGCGACCTAGACCCCGTGAAAGCATCATGAGCGCCAAAAAAGAATGCATCACGCCAGCGGGCTTTGCCAAGCTGCAAGCGGAATTGACCCAATTGTGGGAAGGCGAGCGTCCTGGCGTCGTGCGCACCGTGCATTGGGCGGCGAGTAACGGCGACCGTTCGGAAAACGGCGATTACATCTATGGCAAAAAACGGCTGCGCCAAATCGATGGCCGGGTGCGCTATTTGCGCAAACGCCTGGAACTGCTCAGCATCGTCGATCCGTGCTTTCAACAAGAGCGCGACCGGGTGCATTTCGGCGCGACGGTCTGCTATGAACGCGAAAACGGCACGGTGCAGACCGTCACCATCGTCGGCAGCGATGAAACCGAACCCAGCGCAGGGCGCATCAGTCAGGACTCGCCCATCGGACGCGCATTGATGCAAAAAACGATTGGTGATTTGGTCAATGTGCAAACGCCGGGCGGGGAAGATGAGCTTGAGGTGCTGAGCATCGCGTACCCCGAACGGACTTAATCACCCACATGTGCCTGCATTTTGGGCAGAGCCGTCCTGCAAAAACTTCCGCTTGGCGTTACAATCGTGAAAATCCGCCGTTTTCGCGGTTGGCACTCATCTTGCTAATCATTGCACGACGTTAAATGCGAAGTTGGGGCGAATGAGAAGTTTGGCTGAATGACAGGCGATCTCAAGATTTTGGTGATCGATGAAGACCCGGTGCGTGCGGCCATCCTTAAGGAAGGTCTCAGCGATGGTGGGCATCTGTGCGTGGAATGGATCGCCGACACGTCCAATCTGTACGCGCGCATATCGGCGCTGGACCCGGACGTGGTGCTGATCGATCTGGAAAACCCCAACCGTGACGTGCTGGAGCAAATGTTTCAGGTCAGCCGTGAAGTCAAACGACCCATCGCCATGTTCGTCGATCAATCCGATAGCGCCATGATCACCGCGTCGGTCGATGCAGGCGTCAGCGCTTACATCGTCGATGGTCTGCGTAAAGAGCGCATCAAGTCGATTTTGGATATGACCATCAGCCGCTTCAATGCGTTTTCCAGGTTGCAACGCGAGTTGGACGACACCAAAAGCCAGCTGGAAGATCGCAAAATCATCGACCGCGCCAAGGGCATCTTGATGCGTCAAAAGGGCATTGGTGAGGACGAGGCTTATGCGTTGTTGCGCCGCAATGCCATGAACCAAAAGAAAAAAATCTCCGAGATCGCTGCCAGCGTGGTGACGGCGGCAGATTTGTTGAGCTGAGGACAATGACCATGAATATCACCGACAGCCTCACAACCGTACGCGCCGGGTTCATTCCCTTGGTGGATTGCGCAGTGTTGGTGGCGGCGCGCGAAAAAGGTTTCGCGGCGGCGTTGGGCCTTGACCTGCAGCTGTTCAAAGAGGTTTCGTGGGCCAACATCCGCGACCGCATCAACGTTGGTCAATTCGACGTGGCGCATATGCTGGCGGGTATGCCGATTGCGCAGAGCCTCGGCGTTGGCCATGTCAAAGTTCCAACCATCGCGCCCATGGCCTTGGGCGTGGGCGGCAATGCCATCACCGTCAGCCACGCCTTGTATAAGCAGCTCAGCGATACCGGGTTGGATTTGAGCACCCCCCTGAACGCCGCGCAAGCGCTGCGCCAAGTCGTCGATAAACGACGCGGCGACAATATAGAGCCCCTGTCGTTCGGCCAAGTGTTCCCGTTTTCATGCCACAATTATCAACTGCGCTATTGGATGGCCGCGGCGGGCATTGATCCCGAACGCGACGTACGTCTGGTGGTGATTCCCCCGCCTTATATGGTCAAAAGCCTGGATGCGGGCCAAGTCGATGGCTTTTGCGTCGGTGAACCATGGAACACCCAGGCGGCTGAGCAGGGTGTCGGCGTGATCTTGACGCGCACCGCTGCGTTTTGGCCGTTCGGCCCGGAAAAGGTATTGGGCCTGCAGCAAAGTTGGGCCGAGCAGCACCCGGGGACCTTGAAGGCCTTGCTCCAAGCCCTCGATCAAGCGGCGCGCTGGGCCGACGATCCGGCGCGCCATATTGAACTGGCAGCGCTTTTGGCGCGTCCCGAATACCTGGATGTTGCTGAAAGCGTGGTGCTGTCGGCGTTGAAAGGTGATTTGAGTTTCCGTGCAAACGGCGCCATGCGTGCCGATGACGAGCACGCGTTGTGGCTGTATGCGCAGATGGTGCGTTGGGGGCAGACCCCGCTTTCGCGCGATGCCGAGCAAGCGGTGCGCCAAACCTACCGCCCCGATCTGCTCAAAGATGCCTTGGGCGACGTACCGCACAATGAGCTTGGCAAAGACGCTCAGCCCTTTGATGGAGTGCCTTTCTCGGCGGGGGATGTGCCGGGCTACATCGCCGCCCTCACCATCAAGGTGTGATTAAAAAACAGACAATGTATATTAAATAAGCATAATATGCTCAATATTTAGTCACTTAAGGGGGCCGTTTCCCCGTCTGGGTGATTGTTTTTCTTGTGTATTTCATGAAATCAACACGTTAAGCCAACTGGCACGCATCTTGTAATACTCAGTTTGTAATCCGGCGCGGATGCCGGGATCCAATTCAATTCTCACCCAGCGCAGGGTGAAAGCTGCAACGTCGCAGATCCCAGGGCCGAACGGTTCCGGTGTCTTTGCGGCGTTTTTTGTTTGATGCAAGCCACATGTGGCGAAAAGGAGAAAGCAAAATGAGCAACCCCCAAATGCCAAAGCATTTCTTGAACAATTTGTCGCGTAGAAGCGTCGTTCGCCAAACGGCGTTTGGCCTGAGCGCGCTGGCCTTGGGCCTTGGTTTGTTCGCGATGCCGGTGCACGCAGAACCGCTGGAGCTTGAAAAGGAAGAGCTGAAGTTCGGTTTCATCAAACTCACCGACATGGCCCCGTTGGCAGTGGCCTATGAGCAAGGCTTCTTCGAAGACGAAGGCCTTTACGTGACGTTGGAGCCGCAAGCGAACTGGAAAGTTCTGCTGGACCGCGTCATCACCGGTGAATTGGACGGTGCGCACATGCTGGCCGGTCAGCCGTTGGGCGCGACCATCGGTTTTGGCACCCAAGCGCACATCATCACCGCGTTCTCCATGGATTTGAACGGCAACGCCATCACCGTGTCCAACGACATTTGGGACCAGATGAAACCACACGTGCCCAAGGACGCGGACGGCAAGCCGGTTCACCCGATCAAGGCCGATGCACTCAAGCCCGTGGTCGATAAGTTCCGCGAAGAAGGCAAGCCCTTCAACATGGGCATGGTGTTCCCGGTTTCGACCCACAACTACGAACTGCGCTACTGGTTGGCCGCCGGTGGCATCCACCCGGGTTTTTATTCCAAGACCGATATCACCGGCCAGATCGGTGCGGATGCATTGCTGTCCGTGACCCCGCCGCCGCAGATGCCCGCAACCATGGAAGCCGGCACCATCTATGGCTATTGCGTGGGCGAGCCGTGGAACCAACAGGCGGTGTTTAAAGGCATTGGCGTTCCGGTCGTGACCGATTACGAAATCTGGAAAAACAACCCCGAAAAGGTGTTCGGCGTCAGCAACGAATGGGCCGAGAAAAACCCCAACACCCACCTCGCCGTGGTCAAAGCTTTGATCCGCGCCGCGCAGTGGTTGGACGAAAACGATAACGCCAACCGCCAAGCCGCGGTCGAAATTCTGGCGCGTTCCGAATACGTCGGTGCGGACGCGGAGGTGATCGCCAATTCGATGACCGGTACGTTTGAATATGAAAAAGGCGATAAGCGTGATGTGCCCGACTTTAACGTGTTCTTCCGTTACTTCGCGACGTACCCGTACTATTCAGACGCGATTTGGTATCTGAGCCAAATGCGCCGCTGGGGACAGATCACCGAGCACAAGTCCGATGCCTGGTACAAAGAAACCGCCGCCAAGGTCTACCGCCCGGACGTCTATCTGAAAGCCGCCAAGATGCTGGTTGATGAGGGCAAAGTGAAAGCGAAAGACTTCCCGTGGGATACCAACGGTTTCCGCGCCCCACAGACGCACTTCATCGACAATCTTGTCTATGACGGCACCAAGCCCAACGACTACCTGAGCCAATTCCCGATCGGTCTTAAAGGCACCGAAGTCGTGGTTGGCAACGATGTGATGGCCTCCCAGTAAGGACAGGAGGGGGAGGGGCCTAGCTGTGAAGCAGGGCTTCCTCCCCACCGCCAAACAAGAAAAATTGAGGAACCGTGAAATGAACACCGCAACTACCGCCAACGACGCCACAGCCGAAGAGGCTCTCAAAGCCGCCGAAAAAGCGAAGCGCCAGGAACGTCTGCACACCCGCATCAACAAATCGTCGAAATATCTCAACGTCGCCGGTTTGGGATGGGTAACGCCCATCATGAAAATGGCGGCGGGTGAAGACGCGAAGACCCAAGGCAAAGAGCTGTGGCGTCTTTTGGGTGTGCCGGTGGCCGCAATGGTGCTGTTTGTGGTGGTGTGGGGACAAACCGCACCGATGGTGAAAACGTCCCTGGGCACGATCCCGGGGCCTTCTCAAGTTTGGGAACAGACCCTCAGTCTTTACGCAGATCATGTGCGCGAACGCGAAAAAGAAGCTGCTTTTTATGAGCGCCAAGAAAAACGCAATGCTGTAAAGCTGACTAAAAATCCCGACGCAAAAGTCAAAATTCGACAATACACCGGTAAGCCGACCTATCTCGACCAGATCGTGACCAGCCTTCAAACCGTGTTTATGGGCTTTTTGATTGGTTCCTTGATCGCGGTGCCGCTGGGCGTGCTTTGTGGGCTGTCGCCGACGGTCAACGCCGCGCTCAACCCGCTGATCCAGATTTTTAAGCCGGTCTCGCCGTTGGCGTGGCTGCCGCTGGTGACCATGGTGGTCAGCGCCATGTATGTCAGCGACAACCCGATGTTTGAAAAAGCCTTTGTGACCTCGGCCATCACCGTAACCCTGTGCTCGCTGTGGCCGACCCTGATCAACACCGCCGTCGGCGTGGCGTCCATCGACAAAGATCTGATGAACGTCGGCCGGGTGTTGCGCCTGAAATGGGACACCACCTTGACCAAGTTGGTGCTGCCAAGCTCGCTTCCGTACATTTTCACCGGCCTGCGTTTGTCGCTGGGCGTGGGCTGGATGGTTTTGATCGCCGCTGAAATGCTGGCGCAGAACCCGGGCCTCGGCAAGTTCGTGTGGGACGAATTCCAAAACGGCTCATCTCAATCTTTGGCCAAAATCATGGTCGCGGTGTTCACCATTGGCATCATCGGTTTCGCGTTGGATCGCGTCATGTCGGCGATGCAGGCGATGTTCACCCACGGCGAAGTGCGCTAGGTCCGGATAGAAGGATTACGATCATGACTGCGATCTTAGAACTTAAAAACGTCACCAAAAGTTTTGGTCAAGGCGCGTCCAAGACAGACGTCCTGGGTGGCATCGATCTGGCCATCGAAGAAGGTGAGTTCGTCGCCATTGTGGGCTTTTCCGGTTCCGGAAAAACCACCCTGATCAATCTGATCGCGGGTTTGGAAACGGCGGATCAAGGCGACGTGTTGTTGAAAGGCAAGCCCGTCACCGGCCCCGGCCCGGATCGCGGGTTGGTGTTTCAAAGCTATTCGTTGTTTCCGTGGCTGACGGTGTTGGACAACATCAAGCTGGCCGTGGAAAGCGTTTTCACCGATCTGGACAAGGCCGGTCGTCTGGCCAAGGCGCAACATTACATCGATATGGTGGGGCTTGGTCACGCCGTCGATCGCCGCCCGGCGGAACTGTCCGGCGGCATGCGCCAGCGCGTTTCCGTGGCCCGTGCGTTGGCGATGAACCCCGACATCTTGCTGTTGGACGAACCGCTGTCGGCGCTGGACGCGCTGACCCGCGCCAAGCTGCAAGACGAGATCGAACAGATTTGGTCGCAAGACAAAAAGACCGTGATTCTCATCACCAACGACGTAGACGAGGCGTTGCTGCTGGCGGACCGGATCATCCCGCTCAACCCCGGCCCCGACGCCACCTTGGGCCCGGACTTCAAGGTCGACTTGCCGCGTCAGCGCGAACGCACGGCGATGAATTCGGACGCAACGTTTAAAAAGCTGCGCGCCGACATCACCAAGTATTTGATGGACGTCGGTGCAGCAGCCCAAGCCGCCACCGGCGATGAAGGCGAACTGCCCAACGTCACCCCAGTGTTCCCAGAATCCAAAAAGCCGCCCAAAGCATTTCGCGAGGCAATGAAAAGCCATCACGAAGATCGCTATCTTGAATTTTTCAACCTCAAGAAAGTCTACCCCACGCCCAAGGGCCCGCTCACCGTAGTGGATGGGTTTGAGACCATATTGAAAAAAGGCGAGTTCATTTCGCTGATCGGACATTCCGGCTGTGGCAAGTCCACGGTGCTGTCGATGGCGGCGGGGCTCAATTCTATTTCCGATGGTGGCATCGTTTTGGACGGCCATGAAATTTCAGGTGCCAACCCCGAACGTGCGGTGGTGTTCCAGGCTCCCAATCTCTACACCTGGCTGACGGCCAAGGAGAACGTGATGCTGGGCGTGGAGCGGGTGTTCCCGCACGCGACGCCGGGCGAACGCAGCGACATCGTCGAATACTACCTGTCGCGGGTTGGCCTCAAAGACACCATGCATAAACCCACCGCCGACATGTCCAACGGCATGAAACAGCGCGTCGGCATTGCACGCGCCTTTGCGCTGTCGCCCAAGCTGTTGTTGCTGGATGAGCCGTTCGGCATGCTCGACAGCTTGACCCGCTGGGAACTGCAAGAAGTGCTGATGGAAGTCTGGGACCGCACCAAAGTTACCACGGTGTGCGTCACCCACGACGTCGACGAAGCGATCTTGCTGGCCGACCGGGTGGTGATGATGACCAACGGTCCGCACGCGCGTATCGGCAAGATCATGGATGTCGACCTGCCGCGCCCACGCACCCGCAAGGCGCTGTTGGAGCACCCCAAATATTACGAATTGCGTGAACAACTGCTCGGCTTCTTGGAAGAATACGAGCACGGCCACAAAGGCAAGTCGGAAACGAAAGCAGACGATGACATGACCGAAACCAAAGCGGTCGCATAAAACCTCGAAAAAAACGGAGATCAAATATGACACCCGAACAAAAACAATTGGTTCAAGATACCTTCGCCAAAGTTGCACCCATCGCACCTCAAGCGGCAGAACTGTTTTACGGTCGTCTGTTCGAACTCGACCCGGCACTCAAGTCGCTGTTCAAAGGTGACATGAGCGAGCAGGGTCGCAAGCTGATGTCCACCTTGGGTGTTGCCGTGGGTAGCCTTGATAATCTCGATGCGCTGCTGCCGGTGTTGCAAAATTTGGGCCGCGGTCATGTGGCATATGGCGTACAAGATTCCCACTACGACACGGTTGGCGCGGCCCTGCTTTGGACCTTGGAACAAGGCCTGGGCAATGACTTCACACCCGACGTTAAAGACGCCTGGGCAGAGGTCTACACCATTGTCGCCACCGTCATGAAAGAAGCCGCCGCAGACGCAAAAGCAGCCTGACCCAACAAGGCTGAAGTCGCGAGCACGCTAGGAGAATGCAAATGAAACAGAAACTGATCGTCGTTGGCAACGGCATGGCCGGAATGCGCACGGTGGAGGAAATCCTCACCCGTGATGCCGACAAATACGACATCACCGTGTTCGGGTCTGAGCCTCGTGAAAACTACAACCGCATCATGCTGTCGCCGGTGCTCAGCGGCGAAAAGAGCTTTGATGAGATCATCATCAACAGCCATGAATGGTACGCCGAAAACGACATCACTCTACACGCAGGCGATGCGGTGACGATGGTCGATGCGGACGCCAAGACCGTTGCGTCGGCCAGTGGTCTGACGATGGCTTATGACAAGCTGTTGCTCGCCACCGGATCTGAACCGTTCATCATCCCCGTGCCCGGTATCGATTTGCCGGGCGTGGTGACGTTTCGCGATCTCGACGACGTCAACTGTATGCTTGATGCCGCAAAAGCCGGCGGCAGCGCGGTGGTCATCGGCGGCGGACTGCTGGGTCTTGAAGCGGCGGTCGGTCTGAAGGCCAATGGCATGGACGTCACCGTGGTGCACCTGATGGACACCTTAATGGAACGCCAGCTTGATGAGGCCGCAGGTTATCTGCTGGCTTCGGAACTGGAAGGCCGCGGCCTGACGGTTCTCACCGGGGCGAACACCAAAGCGATCTTGGGTGACGGCAAAGTCAGCGGTTTGCAGCTGGATGACGGCACCGTGATTGACGCCGATCTGGTGGTCATGGCGGTCGGCATCAAACCCAACGTTGCACTGGCCAAAGAGGTCGGGCTCGAGATCGGGCGGGGGGTGAAGATCAACGATCAAATGCAAACCTCCAACCCCGACATCTTTGCCGTCGGCGAATGTGTCGAACATCGGGGTGCGACGTATGGTTTGGTCGCGCCGCTATATGAAATGGGCAAGATCCTCGCCGATCATCTGACCGGGGGAGAAGGCGTCGCGTATCAAGGCTCCGTCACCTCGACCAAGCTCAAAGTCACCGGCGTCGATGTGTTTTCGGCGGGTGATTTTTCCGGCGGCGACGGCGCTGAAGACATCGTCTTTCGCGATGCGTCGCGCGGCGTGTACAAACGCATCGTCGTGCGTGACGACAAGATCGAAGGCGCGGTGCTGTACGGCGACGCCAAAGACGGTGCTTGGTACTTCCAACTGATGAAAGACGGTGCGGATATCACTGAGCTGCGCGACACCATCGTGTTCGGCCAAGCCTACGCGGGGGGCGCCCAGGCGGACCCTAGCGCCGCCGTTGCCGCATTAGCAGACGATGCTGAAATCTGTGGCTGCAACGGCGTATGCAAAGGCGACATTGTCACCGCGATCACCGAAAACGGCCTGACCTCTTTGGAAGAAGTCAAAGCCCATACCAAGGCCTCGGCCTCGTGCGGCGGTTGTTCCGGTTTGGTTGAACAACTGCTCGCCGTGACGCTCGGCGACAGTTATGAAGTGCAGGCCGTCAAGCCGATGTGCGGTTGCACCACACACAGCCATGATGACGTGCGTCGTCTGATCGTCGCCAAGGGCATGAAGTCGATCCCCGAAGTCATGCAAGAACTGCAATGGACCACGCCCGACGGCTGTTCCAGTTGCCGCCCGGCGTTGAACTATTACCTGCTGTGCGCGTGGCCGACCGAGTATTCAGACGACAACCAGTCGCGTTTTATCAATGAACGCGTTCACGCCAACATTCAAAAGGACGGCACGTTCTCGGTGGTGCCGCGTATGTGGGGCGGCATGACCTCGTCGGGCGAACTGCGCGCCATCGCCGATGTGGTGGACAAATTTCAAATCCCCGCTGTCAAAGTCACCGGTGGTCAACGCCTGGATCTGTTTGGCGTGGAGAAGAAAGACCTACCCGCGGTGTGGGCGGATTTGAATGCTGCGGGCATGGTCTCCGGCCATGCGTATGGCAAATCTTTGCGCACCGTGAAAACCTGCGCGGGCGAACAGTGGTGTCGCTTCGGCACTCAAGACGCCATCGACATGGGCATCAAGTTGGAAAAGATGGCTTGGGGTTCATGGACGCCGCATAAATTCAAGATGGCGGTGTCCGGCTGTCCGCGCAATTGCGCCGAGGCCACCATCAAGGACTTCGGCGTGGTCGCGGTCGACAGCGGCTATGAGCTGCACGTCGGTGGCAATGGCGGGATTGAGGTGCGGGTCACCGATTATCTCTGCACCGTCGAAAGTGAAGCCGAGGTGTTGGAATACGCCGGGGCCTACATGCAAATCTACCGCGAAGAAGCGCGCTATCTGGAACGCACCGCACCGTGGGTCGAACGGGTCGGTCTGGATCACATCAAGGCCAACTTGGTTGACGACGCTGAAAACCGCAAAGCGCTGTACGAACGCTTCCTGATTTCGCAAAAGGCATTGCAGGAAGACCCGTGGTCCGAACGCGCCAAGGGCGCCAAGGATGCCCACGAATTCACGCCGCTGAAAATTGTGGCTTAAGAGGTGAAGGAAACAAAAAACATGTGGATGGAAATTGGAACCGTCAGCGACATTCCCAAGCTGGGTGCGCGTGTGGTGCAAAGTGCGGGTGGCGACATCGCGGTGTTTCGCACCGCCGACGATGAAATCTTCGCGCTGTTCGACAGTTGCCCGCACAAGGGCGGCGCGCTCAGCCAGGGCATTGTGCACGGCAAGGCGGTGGCATGCCCGCTGCATAACTGGAACATCGATCTGGTGTCGGGCGAGGTTCAAGGCCCGGACAATGGTTGTTCGCGCACCGTCGCGGTGTCGGTCAATAGTGAAGGCATGATCCGCCTGCAAATGCCGGATGTGAAGGCAACCGAAATGAAAGCAACAGGCACCAATGGCTAACACCGTGCGCACCACCTGTCCTTACTGTGGCGTCGGCTGCGGGGTCCTGGTTACGCCACAAAGCGATGGGGCTTTCAGCGTTAAGGGCGACCCGGACCACCCCGCCAACTTTGGAAAGCTGTGCTCCAAGGGCTCGGCGCTGGGCGAAACGCTCAGTGATGAGGGACGGTTGATGCATCCGGTAGTGGATGGAAAGCGTGCCAATTGGGATGCGGCGCTGGACCGTGTTGCAGGTGAATTTACGGCTGTGATTGACGAGCATGGGCCCGACGCGGTGGCGTTTTACGTGTCTGGCCAATTGATGACCGAAGCTTACTATGTCGCCAATAAGCTGATGAAGGGCTTCATCGGTTCGGCCAACATAGATACCAACTCGCGCTTATGCATGGCGTCCTCAGTGGTTGGCCACAAGCGCGCCTTTGGTTCCGACACGGTTCCGGGCAATTACGAAGATTTCGAACAAGCCGACATGGTGGTGTTGGTGGGTTCCAACTTGGCGTGGTGCCATCCGGTGCTGTATCAGCGTCTGGCCCAAGCCCAAAAGGATCACGGCACCCGCATCGTGGTGATCGATCCGCGCAAGACCGCCACCTGCGACATCGCCGATCAACACTTGGCGGTCAAACCCGGCACGGACATCCGTTTGTTCAATGGGTTGCTTTCACACCTGCATGCACACGGTGTGCACGATGACGATTATGTGTTGCGCCATACCGAAGGCCTGCAAGACGCCCTTGAGGCTGCGCGCAGGGATGCGCCGGACCTCACCAGTGTATCTGAGTTGTGCGGTTTGGACCCGGTGGATGTTGCAAAATTTTATCAGGACTTCAGTGACACCGACAAGGTCGTCACCGTTTACAGCCAGGGCGTCAATCAATCGTCCCAAGGCAGCGACAAGGTCAACGCGATCTTGAACTGCCACCTGATGAGCGGGCGCATCGGCAAGCCCGGCTGCGGGCCATTTTCGGTCACGGGACAACCCAACGCCATGGGCGGGCGCGAAGTCGGCGGTCTGGCCAACACCTTGGCGGCGCATATGGATTTCGACGATGCCTCCATCGACCGTGTGGGGCGGTTTTGGACGGCACCCCGCATGGCTAAGCAACCGGGTCTCAAAGCCGTGGATATGTTCGAGGCCATTCATGACGGGCGCATCAAAGCGTTGTGGGCGATGGCCACCAATCCCGCCGTCAGCTTGCCCGATGCGGGCCGTGTCCGTGAGGCCTTGGACATATGCCCGTTTGTCGCGGTGTCCGATTGCGTCGCCAGTAACGACACCATGACTTATGCCGATGTGCTTTTGCCATCCACCACGTGGGGGGATCGCGACGGCACGGTGAGCAATTCCGAACGCCGCATATCGCGTCAACGCCCGTTCCGCGCCGCGCCGGGTGAGGCGCGCGAAGATTGGGACATTGTCTGCGATGTGGCGACGCGGATGGGCCACGGCGATGCGTTTGCTTACGCTGGCCCGGCAGAAATTTTCAAAGAGCACGCGGCGTTGTCGACGTTTGAAAACGACGGCAGCCGCGATTTCGACATAGGCGGTTTGATGGATTTGGATCCAGCGGCATATGACGCGCTGGCCCCGGTGCAGTGGCCGCTATTGGTTTCAGGGGAGGGCGGCCGGGAACGCTTGTTCGCCGACGGTGAGTTTTTCACCGCCAACGCGCGGGCAAGCTTCCTGGCCGTTCGTTACCAAGCACCGGTTCAAGACGTGAGCGATGCCTATCCGCTGGTGCTCAACACCGGACGGGTGCGCGATCAATGGCACACCATGACCCGCACCGGGTTGAGCCCGCGTTTGGCGCGCCACCGCGCCGAGCCGTTTGTCGAGGTTCATCCCACGGATGCCGAACGCTATGGGGTCGTCGATGGCGGTCTTGCGCACTTGGAAAGTGCCTGGGGCAAGACCTTGCTGCGGGTGCGTGTCGAAGACGGCCAGCAGCAGGGATCGCTGTTCGTACCCATTCATTGGAACGACACCTCCAGTGCCAATGCGGTGGTTAGCCGTCTGGTCAGTCCCGATACCGATCCTTATTCCGGCCAGCCGGATTCAAAGTTTACTCCGGTGAGCTTGCAGGCATTCGCCCCTGCATGGCATGCGCTGGTGGTGACGCGTGAAAATGTCGACGCGCAAGATGGGGAATACTGGACCGCCATCACCGGCGCGGGTTGTGTGCTCACCGCGATGGCGGGGGGGGGCGATGTCGGTGATTGGGAAGTCTGGGCGAGGGACCGACTCGGCGGCGAAGACCGCGACTGGCTGAGTTTTTCCGATCCCAGCAGCGGGCGTCACCGTTTCGCCGCGCTCAAAGACGGTCAGCTGGAAGCTGCGGTGTTCGTGTCGCCGCGCGCTGATTTACCGAGCCTCGATTGGGTGCAATCGCAGTTCGCCCTGGATGTTTTGGACGATCAAGGCCGTGCAGGTCTATTGGCCGGGCGTGCGCCGGGCGAGGTGTTCGATCCGGGGCCGATGGTGTGTTCGTGCTTCAGCGTTGGGGTCAACGATTTGCGCCGCGCCATCACTGAGGGCCAAGCGTTGAGCGTTGAAGCCATTGGTGAGCTGTTGCAGGCAGGCACCAACTGTGGATCGTGCCGTCCGGAAATCCAGGCTATTGTGGATCAAGAAGCGCTTCAATCTCAGGATCAAGACCGCCACCAAGCTGTTGCGTGATCCACTGCAGCGCCGCATCGCCTGCGGTGCGTCCGGTGGCGAAACAGCCGCTGAGCAAATAGCCACCGGTGGGCGCTTCCCAATCGAGCATTTCACCGCTGCAAAACACCCCGGGCAGGGCTTTGAGCATGAAACCCTCATCGACGGCGTCGAGTTTCACGCCGCCCGCGCTGCTGATGGCTTCTTCCAACGGACGTGCGCGCAGCAGGGAAATGGGCAGGGCCTTGATGCTCGCCGCCAAGCGCGCCGGATCGGCGTAATCTTCAGCTGATACATACTCGCGCAGCAGCGCCGCTTTGACCCCGGAAATGCGCACGGTGCGTTTGAGGTGCGTCGCCATCGACTTTTTGCCGCGCGGTCGGCTCAGCGCTTCGGTCAGCTCAGATAGGCTGCGACCGGGCGACAGATCGATGCTCAGCGTTGCTTCGCCGTCTTGCTCAAGCGCGTCGCGTAGCGCGGCGGACAAGGTGTAGACCGGGCCGCCTTCAAGGCCGCCCTGGCTCACCACCGCATCGCCGGGCACGGCTTGATCTTTGAACGACATGCGTACGGATTTGAGCGGTGCGCCGGCAAAGTGTTCTTTCACATAGTCGCTCCACGCCACGTCGAAACCGCAATTGGCGGGGCGCAGCGGGGCGATCTCGACGCCTTTGTCTTGCAGCGCCGTAATCCATGAACCATCTGATCCCAGTTTGGGCCAACTGCCGCCGCCGAGCGCCAAGATGGTCGCGTCCGCTTTTACGGAGACTTCGCCGTTCGGCGTGTCGAAACGCAATTGATCACCGTTCTCATTTTGGGCCCAGCCGATCCATTTGTGGCGCACATGAACGGTGGCGCCGCGCTCGCGCAGACGGTGCAACCACGCGCGAAGCAAGGGGGCAGCCTTGAAATCTTTGGGAAACACCCGCCCGCTGGTGCCGACAAAGGTCTCCACACCCAGCTCATATGCCCACGCGCGGATCGCGCCGGGTTTGAAATCCGTGAGGGAAGATTCCAGGGTTTCGCGGGCCACGCCGAAACGGCTGAGAAAGGCCTTGAAATTTTCATCGTGGGTCAGGTTCAACCCGCTTTTGCCCGCCATCAAAAATTTGCGGCCCAGCGACGGCATGGCGTCGAAGATGTGAACGTGCGCGCCTTGCTCAACCAGAGCTTCTGCGGCCATCAAGCCAGCGGGGCCGCCGCCGACAATGGCGAACTGCACGTGGCTCGGGGTTTCTTTTTTAGGGTGTGTCATAAGCAGAGATGTAACACGCATTTGAATGGACGCAAACGGGTCTGAGGGGTAAAGTCCCGCGCATCATGGCAAAAACAAAGAAAAACACCAAATCCGGGGCCTTATTCGCCCACCGACCCTATTGGGCGCAGCGTTTCGGCACCGCGCCGTTCCTGCCCATGACGCGCGCCGAAATGGATGAGCTTGGCTGGGACAGCTGCGACATCATTTTGGTGACCGGCGACGCCTATGTCGATCACCCCAGTTTCGGCATGGCGATCATCGGTCGTTTGTTGGAAGCCCAAGGCTTTCGCGTCGGCATCATCGCCCAACCCAATTGGTCCAGCGCGGATGCGTTCAAGGCGCTTGGCCCGCCCAACCTGTTTTGGGGCGTGACCGCGGGCAACATGGACAGCATGGTCAACCGCTACACGGCGGATAAGAAAATCCGCCACAACGACAGCTACACTCCAAATGACGAAGGCGGCAAACGCCCGGACCGGTCCGTGGTCGTCTACGCCCAGCGCTGCCGTGAAGCCTATAAAGGCATACCGGTGGTGATCGGCGGGATCGAAGCCTCGCTGCGGCGCATCGCGCATTATGACTATTGGTCCGATAAGGTGCGCCGCTCGGTACTGCCCGACAGCAAGGCCGACATCTTGGTCTACGGCAACGCCGAACGCGCCATCGTCGACATCGCACACCGGGTGGCAAAGGGCGAAAGCCCCAAAGACATGGTTGATATTCGCGGCACCGCGCATATGACGGATGGCGCGCCCGAAGGCTTCACCGTCATCGATATGACGGACTTGGATTTGGACAATCCACACGACAAAACCGACATGGACAAAACCGTGGTGCGGCTGCCGAGCTATGAACAGGTCGGCGCCGATCCGGTGCTGTACGCTCAAGCGTCGCGGGTGCTGCACCAAGAAAGTAACGCGGGCAACGCGCGTGCTTTGATCCAGCGCCACGGCGAACGCGATGTGTGGCTGACCCAGCCGCCGATCCCGCTGAGCACGCCGGAAATGGATGGCGTTTACGACTTGCCCTACGCCCGCGCACCGCATCCCAGCTACGGTGATGCGCGCATTCCGGCGTGGGAAATGATCCGCTTTTCCGTCAACATCATGCGCGGCTGTTTCGGCGGCTGTTCGTTCTGTTCGATCACCGAACACGAAGGCCGGGTGATCCAGAACCGTTCCGAAGAATCGATTTTGAAAGAAATCGAAGACATCCGCGACAAAGTCGATGGCTTCACCGGACACATTTCGGACCTGGGCGGGCCGACGGCGAATATGTATCGGATGGCGTGCAAGGACGACGAAATTCAAAAGGTCTGCCGCCGTCCGTCGTGCGTCTATCCCGACATTTGCAAGAACCTCGGCACCGATCACGACCCGCTGATCCATCTCTATCAAAAGGCCCGCGATATTGAGGGCGTGAAGAAAATCCACATTGCGTCGGGGCTGCGCTACGACTTGGCGGTGAAAAGCCCGGCGTATGTGAAAGAACTGGTGACCCATCACGTCGGCGGCTATTTGAAGATCGCGCCCGAACACACCGAAGACGGACCGCTTTCGAAAATGATGAAGCCCGGCATCGGCACCTATGATCGCTTCAAGCAAATGTTCGACCAGGCCGCCAAGCAAGCGGGCAAGGAATATTACCTGATCCCGTACTTCATTGCGGCACATCCCGGCACCACCGATGAGGACATGATGAACCTGGCGATCTGGCTCAAACGCAATAAGCTGCGCGCCGATCAGGTGCAGACCTTCTTGCCGTCGCCGATGTCGTTGTCGGCGGCGATGTATTATTCCGAACGCAATCCGATCAAGCCGATCCACCGTGAAGGCAGCGAAGTGGTGCACACCGCCAAGGGTCTCAAACAGCGCCGCCTGCACAAGGCGTTCTTGCGCTATCACGACGCGGAAAACTGGCCGCTGTTGCGCGAAGCTTTGGTCAAGATGGGCCGCGAAGACCTGATCGGTCCGTCCAAAAAGCATCTCATTCCCGCTTGGCAACCCAAAGGCACCGGTGGGCATAAGGGGGCGCAGACGTTTTACACCCAGCAAGCCGGTGAGGGGCGCCGTCCCGCAAGGCCTTCCAAGCCAACCGAAGGTCGCGGCAAGCCGTCTGCTACCAAACCGTCGCGCAAAAGGCCGACGAAAAAGCGCTAGCGCACATTTGGCGCATCCTTTGCATCAACTTTCCCGTGTAAGGACACGCACGGGCGGGTGTGGTGATGCAAAGGGACGTAATCATGGATATCAATACGGCGCTGGCACCCCGGTATGTCGCTGCGGGACGCACCGATATCCATGCGCAGCACAAGCCGCCCGCGCTCGATCCGCATAAGGCTGCAAACCCTGAAGAAACGACCGAGAAAACCTTGATCGATGAGATCCGCGAGAAGGGCTTTGTCGCCTATACCCAAGAGATCGAAGAGAAAAAGAAAGAAGAGCTGCGCGCAAAAATCCTAGGCGAAATGGGACTGAGCGAGGAAGCCCTCGAAAAGATGTCGCCCGAACAGCGCGCTGAAATAGAAAAAATGATCAACGCCGAAATTCTCAAACGCATGACGGCGGAAGATGAGCTCAAGCGCATGGAAAAAGGCCTGCCCGGCAATCAGATGAGCATCGCCCAAATCGACAACGCGGGGGTTGGTCTCGGCCCCTTGTTGGCGCTTCAAGAAGCTGACTTTCAGGCTGAAGGTAAGTCCCCTGAAAAGGATGAAGATGCCGGGTAAAACTTGCCGGGCGGTCTGAACTAATCGCCTAAAACAACCCCTTCGCGCCGCGGGTCGGCACCACCGACAAGTCCCTTATCGTTCAAAACGATGGCGTGCAGACCGCTGTTAAGGTCGCGAACTTTGGTGTTGTGGCCCAAGGTTGTGAGCACGGTGGCTAAGGCTTCGGCCCGGGGGCCGGTTTCGATGTCCACGGTTTTGAAACGTTTGACGACGTGAGGCTGGGCGATGGCATCTTGCACATCCAAGTTCCAATCCAACACGCCGATGATCGTTTGTGCCACGTAACCGATGATGCGCGAACCGCCCGGCGATCCCACCACCATTTTGAGCTTTCCGTCCGGCCCATAGACAATGGTCGGCGACATCGACGAACGCGGGCGCTTGCCCGGTTCTAAGCGATTAGCGACGGGCTTGCCGTCTTTTTGTGGGGTGAAGGAAAAGTCCGTCAGCTCATTGTTGAGCAAAAACCCCCGCGCCATCACCCGCGAACCAAAGCCGTTTTCGATGGTTGTGGTCAACGACACCGCGTTGCCGTCGCCGTCCACAATCGACATGTGCGAGGTGGAGGGAAATTCGATGGCGTTGTCGGGTGTGCGCGCTTGGGCGGCTTGCCACGGCGGGCTGCCGGCCTCGACGCTTTGGGCTGCGCGGCCCGGATCGATCTGCGATGCACGCGATTTCAAATATGCGGGATCGAGCAGGCCTTCGGGCATATCGACGAAATCGCTGTCGGCCATGTAAAGACCGCGATCGGCGAATGCCAGACGGCTGGCCTCGGCGATCAGGTGGTGGTTTTGAGCGATGGGCTGGCTGATATCGAAGTGCTCAAGCGTGCCGAGGATTTGCCCCACCGTCAGCGCGCCTGACGATGGCGGGCCCATGCCGCAAACTTGATGGGCGCGATACGCGACGCACACCGGGGCGCGTTCGATGACGCGGTAGGCGGCCAGATCGGCCGCGCTCAACAGGCCGGGGTTGTCTTTTGCGTTTCGCACGGCGGTGACGATGTCGCGGGCAATCTCGCCTGTGTAAAAGACGTCGGGACCTTGGGCAGCGATCAGGCGCAGGGTTTTGGCGTAGGACGGATTTTTAAGTGTGGTGCCAACTTTGAGCGGCTCACCGGTGGCGTCGAAAAAATACGCCCGTGTGTCGGGATAGGTGCCCAGACGCTTTTGATCCTTGGTGATCAGCAGAGCAAGGCGAGGGGAAACCGCAAAACCGTTTTCCGCCAGTTTGATGGCGGGTTGCAACAGCCGCGCCCAGTCGAGCTTGCCATAGCGCTGGTGGGCCTCGAACATCAATTTCAAGGTGCCGGGCGTGCCCACGGAACGCCCGCCGACCACGCCTTTGAAAAATTTCATCGGCGTTCCGTCAGGTTTGACAAACAGGCCAGGCGTCGCCGTCAGCGGTGCGGTTTCGCGGCCATCCAGGGTGGTGAGCTGCCCCGATGAACCATCGTGATAAACCAAGAACGCACCACCGCCCAGACCGCTGCTTTGCGGTTCCACCAAGCCCAACACCATTTGCGTCGCGACCATGGCGTCCACGGCGCTACCGCCGTCTTTCAGCGCTTCATAACCCGCTTTTGCAGCCAATGGATTGGCGGCGGCGATCATGAACCGCTGGGCGGTGACGCTGGTTTTGTTGGTGTGACCGGTGGCGGCTTCGGGGGCGACATCCTGAGCCAGCGAGGGGGACGAAAACGCAAATAAGGCTACAAACCCTGCTACCCGTATCGTTGATGCGATCATTTTTATACGCGCTCCCCTGGCTAAGACCTGGCATTACAATTAGGGGCTTGTCCGCTCATCGGCAAGCGGCGCGGCATTAAAGTTTGCCTCTTTGGCGGATTAATATATAACTATAAAATTAGTTTTATGTGGAGGTATTGGTTGTGTTCAAGTTGAAAACATTTGCGTGGGCCGTGGTTGCGTTGGCTATTGGCTCAACCGCCCAGGCGGGGGCGCTGAAGGTCGAGCATGTTGTGGACAACGTCTACGCCATCGTTGGGCCGTATGAACAACGCAACGCCACCAACTTTGCCAACAATGCAACTTTTGGCATGGTGGTGACGAACGACGGCGTTTTGTTGGTCGATCCAGGCGGCAGCTACAAAGGCGCGGCCGAAGTTGATGCAGCGATCAAAACCATCACCGACAAACCGGTCAAAATCGTCATCAATTCAGGCGGTCAGGATCATCGCTGGCTGGGCAATGGATACTTTAAGGAACGCGGCGCGCGCATCATCGCGTCGGAAGCTGCGGTCGAAGACCACAAAGCCCGCACCAACGACCACTTTTTTATGCTCACCAACCTGATGGGCAAGGATGCGCTAGCGGGCACCGAAGCGGTTTACGCGTCGGAAACGTTCGCAAACGAGCTCGACTTGGATTTCGGCGGCTATCAATTTGAAATCCGCCATGTCGGCTCGGCCCACACGCTGGGCGATGCGTTTGTCTGGATGCCCGACACCGGCGTGATGTTCACCGGCGACATTGTTTATGTGGGGCGTATGCTCGGTATCGGACCGGCGGGCGATACGATGAGTTGGCTTGAGGCATTCGAGGCCATGGCGTCTTACGATCCCAAGCACATCGTGCCGGGGCACGGTCCCGCCACCGACCTGAAACGCGCCACGGCGCAAACCTACGATTATTTGGTCTACCTGCGCACCATGATCGGGCGGATCATTGAAAACGGCGGTTTGATCGCGGAAGGCGTCAATGTCGACCAATCGATGTTCAAGGACTTGGCGGTGTTCGACCAGATCAGCAAGCGCAATGCGCAAGCTGTGTTTATGCAGATGGAATTCGAGTAATCGACCTAAATCGGGTGAGCTGAAAGCATGAGCACCGACGTTCGCAATTACGCCCTGGTGACGGCGGCATATTGGGGCTTTACGCTGACCGATGGCGCGTTGCGCATGCTGGTGCTGTTGCATTTTTATACGCTTGGCTACAGCCCGTTCGAAATTGCGCTGTTGTTCGTGCTTTATGAATTTTTTGGCATCGTCACCAACTTGGTCGGCGGTTGGGTCGCCAGTCGCTTAGGCCTCAAAGTCACACTGTTCGCCGGTTTGGCGTTACAGGTGGTGGCTTTGTCATTGCTTGCTCTGTTCGATTCCGGTTGGCCGGTGTGGATGGGCGTGGCGTATGTGATGGGCGCGCAGGCGCTATCGGGCATCGCCAAGGATCTCACCAAAATGAGTTCCAAAAGCGCTGTGAAAGTATTGGTGCCCGAAGGCGAGCACGGTGCGCTGTTCAGGTGGGTTGCGGTTCTGACCGGATCGAAAAATGCGCTCAAGGGCTTGGGCTTTTTTCTCGGCGGGGTGTTGCTGGCGCTGTTCGGTTTTGGCGGTGCCTTGGCGGCGTTGGCGGGGGGCTTGGCGGTGGTGCTTGTGGCGTCGGTGTTGTTGTTGCCGGGCCACATCGGTCAAGCCAAAACCAAAGTTAAGTTCCGCCAAATTTTGTCGAAAAGCCGCGAGATGAATTATTTGTCGATCGCGCGGATGTTTTTGTTTTGCTCTCGCGATATTTGGTTCGTGGTTGGGCTGCCGTTGTTTTTGGCGGCCTCATTAGGTTGGGATCATGCCGAAATCGGCGGCTATATGGCGGCTTGGGTGATCGCGTACGGTTTCGTGCAGGCGCTGGCGCCCAAGTTGTTGCGCAAAACCGCGCACGCCCCGGACGGCGCTTTAAGTCGGCGGTGGATTTTGATTTTGCTCGCCGTGATGCTCGCCATCACCGGCGCGGTATGGGCGGATGTGCAACCGGGCTTGGTGGTGGTGTTGGGGCTGGCGGTGTTCGGCTTCGTGTTCGCGGTGAACTCGGCGGTGCATTCGTATTTGGTGCTGGCCTATACCGAGGCCGAGCACGTGGCGCTCAACGTCGGCTTTTATTATATGGCCAACGCGGGCGGGCGACTGATGGGCACGGTGTTGTCGGGACTGGCCTATCAATGGGGCGGATTGACGATGTGCTTGGCCGTGTCGTCGTTGTTTTTGCTGCTGGCGTGGCTGTTTAGTTTGCCCCTGCCGCGTGCTGTTCAGACAAATTGACCGGCAGCAAAGCCAGACGACCACGCCCATTGAAAATTGAAGCCGCCCAATTCACCGCTGACATCGACCACTTCGCCGATGAAATACAGTCCCGGCACGGCCTTGGATTCCATGGTTTTCGATGATAGATCGCGCGTGTCGACCCCGCCGATGGTAACCTCGGCGGTGCGATAGCCTTCCGATCCCGACGGCGTGACGCGCCAATCGTTGACGCCCGCAGCGACACGGCGCAGCACCTTGTCGCCGGTTTCACCGATGCGTCCCGGCGCGCCGTTCCATTCGACAATCAGCTTGGCCAGTCGTTTGGGCACAAGGGTCGCTATGATGGTTGCGGCATCTTGTTTGGGATTGTCGTTCTTTGCGGTTTTGAGAACTTCAAACACATCGACGCCAGGGGCCAGGTTGATGCGCAGTTCATCGCCATCGTTCCAGTACGACGAGATTTGCAAGACCGCCGGACCGCTGAGGCCGCGATGGGTGAACAGCAGGGCTTCGGAAAACGATGTTTTGTGGCAACGAATGGTCACATCGATGGCGATGCCGGATAGCTCTTTGATTTGGGCGAGCAGTTGCCCCTCAAACGTCAACGGCGCCAAACCCGCGCGGGTCGGCACGATGTTTAAGCCAAAGCGTTTGGCGATGTCGTAACCGAAGCCGCTCGCCCCGATTTTGGGGATCGATTTGCCGCCGGTGGCGATGACTAGGGACTGGCAGGTCATGGGCCCGTGGTCGGTGTGCACGCAAAAGCCAGCGTCGTTTTGTTCAACCGCAGTGATGTGGGTGTTCAGTTGAATGCGTGCGCCGTGGGTTTTACAGCGTTCCACCAACATGTCGATGATGTCCTTGGCCGATGTGTCGCAAAACAGCTGGCCGTGGTCGCGTTCGTGATAGGCGATGGCGCGCGCTTCGACCATTTTGATGAAATCGTGTTGGCTGAAACGGTTCAACGCTGAGATGCAAAAACGCGGGTTTTGCGACACGAAATTGTCCGCAGATGCGTAAAGATTGGTGAAGTTGCACCGTCCACCGCCGGAAATGCGGATTTTTTCACCCACGTTTTGTGCGTGGTCCAGCACCACAACGCGTCGACCACGTTCGGCGGCCACACCCGCGCACATCAAACCCGCAGCACCTGCGCCAATGATGAGGGTGTCAAAATCGTACATTTGTGAGGTCATGATCTACTTTGAATATAATCCGTAAAACACTGAATTTAGAACAATCACCGCGATGACATAGATACGTTCAAGGTGTTAATGTCTTGTCATGATATGGAAAAATCTTGGCTTCAAGGGCAAGGCGACGGTTATGTTGCTTGCCGGTCTGGTGTTAAGCGTTGCGTTGATCTGGTATGGGGTCCGCGCGGTTAACCTTGTGGTCGAAGCCGAGCAGGTCTGGGCGGACTATAACCGCACCGCCACCGCCACGTCTCAACAAATGAACCGTATTCATAAGTATTTGGGCTATGGCGGTTTCATCCATCACTTTAAAAATTACGTTTTACGCGGGGATCCAAAATACCTGGAACTTCTGGACGCGGACAAGGTCGAAATTTACGCCGCGATTTCAGAATACGGTTCGCTTAATATTTCAGATCTCGAACGCGGTGCGTTGTCGCGTTTGAACGAAGTGGTACAAGAGTACGAGCTCAACGCCCAAGATGCGCGGCTGGCTTTTGCCATGGGTGAAGACAGCGAAGCCGTCGATTATTCGGTGCGGGTCGATGATGCGCCGGCGTTGAAAGCCTTGGCGGATTTGTCGGACGCCGCTCTGCGACGCAGTCGTCAAAGCGAATATGAAGCCCAGATGTGGCTCGATCATACGGTTGAGTACCTGTCTTGGGGCTTGTTCGTTGTACCGTTGGTTCTTTTTTCTGTCGCCGTGATGATCAGGTTTCTGTGGCAGTCCCTGCGCGCAAACCAAGTCGCTGAACGTGCTCAGCGGGAACTTGAAGCCTTGCTGCAATCCGCGCCAGACGCCATGTTGATGGTTGGTGAAGACGGTCGCATCGTACGCGTCAATCAACAGGCGGAACGTTTGTTTGGATATTCAAGCGCGGCACTGTGTTCCATGGGGATCGAAGAACTGCTCCCTGAAAGCAGCCGTGCGGCTCATGTCGCATTGCGCCAATCTTATTTTGCCACCCCGCGTGCGCGCCCGATGGGCGGCGAGATGACGCTGAAGGGCTTGACCCAAGACGGTCGTGAACTTCCCGTTGAAATCAGCCTTTCCACCGTTCAGCAAGGTGATGCAACCTTTGCCACCGCCACCGTTCGCGATATTTCTGACCGTTTGGCCGCCGAACGCTTGGTGCGTGAAAATGAAGAACGTCTGATGCTGTCCCAAGCCATTGCCGATGTCGGCACTTGGGATTGGGATATTGTGACCGGCGGGTTGGTTTGGTCGCCACAGATTTACAGCATCTTCGGCGTTTCTTCCGATCAGTTTGAGGCATCCTATGAAAACTTCTTGAATTTCGTTCATCCCGAAGATCGCGACAAGGTTTCCGCGGCGGTGCGCGAAGCGTTGGAATTCGATGTTTTGTACGATGTCGAACACCGTCTCAGTTTGCAAAATGGCAAAGAACTGTTCGTTCATGAACGCGGCCAAGTGTACCGCGATGAGAACGGCACGCCGGTGCGGATGATCGGGGTGGTCTTGGACATCACTGAACGCACGCGCTTCGTGACGGCTCTGGAAAACGCCAAAGCCGAGGCCGATCGCGCGAACAAAGCCAAGAGCGATTTCCTCGCCAACATGTCGCACGAAATCCGCACCCCGATGAACGCCATTTTGGGGATGGGCTATCTGGTGCTGAAAACCAAACTGGATCACCAGCAGAGCGATTATTTGAATAAGATGATGTCTTCGACCCGGTCGCTTTTGCGCATCATCAACGACATCCTCGATTTTTCCAAAATTGAAGCTGACAAGCTGGAAATGGAAAACACGCCTTTTGAGCTGTCTAATGTTATGGAAAACGTCGCCAATGTGATCGGCGCTTCAGTGGACAATAAAAAGCTAGAGGTCATGTTCGCCACGGGTGTGGATGTGCCATGTGCACTGCTGGGTGATCCGCTGCGTCTTGAACAAGTCCTGATCAATTTGGCGAGCAATGCGGTCAAATTTACCGAAACCGGCGAAGTCGTGGTGCGCGCAGACCTTGAAGGCATCGACAAGGACGCCAATGCGGTGTTGAAGTTCACAGTTCAAGACACCGGTATTGGCATGGATGATGCTCAGGTGGCGACCTTGTTCGATGCCTTCCGCCAAGCCGACACATCGACCACCCGACGCTTTGGCGGCACCGGGCTTGGGCTGAGCATTTCGTTGCGGCTGGTGAAAATGATGGGTGGCGCGATCAACGTGGAAAGTGAAGTGGGTAAGGGCAGCACGTTCATGTTCACGGCCCGTTTTGGTGTTCTCGATGACAGCAAAACACGACGTTTCGTGCCCCAAGATATGCAAGGCTATCCAGCCCTTGTTGTCGACGACAATCAAACCTCGCGAGAAATCTTGTGCGAGATCATGAACGCCTTTGGCTTTAAGTGCACATCCGTGGCGTCGGGCGAGGCCGCGCTGGCGGAACTGCAGCGCGCCGCCGCATCCGGTGAGTCGTTTTATAAAGTGGTGTTGATGGACTGGGTGATGGACGGCCTGGACGGTCTGGAAACGACGCAAAAGGTGCGCGCTGACGCTTCGCTGCCCGCCACGCCGACGATTGTTATGGTGACCGCTTATGGGCGCGACATGGTTATGGAACAAGCCGCGCAGGTCGGCCTAGACGGTTTTTTGCTCAAGCCCGTTACGCCATCGGCGTTGTTCGATACCATTATGGATGTGTTGGGCCGCAAGGATGCTCGGGTGGGGGCGATGGGTAAAGGGTTGATGCTGAGTCAAACGCAGGACCTGGAAAGCGACGTTCTTGCGGGGACACGGATTTTGCTTGTGGAAGACAACCCGATCAACCAGCAGGTGGCCGAAGAAATTTTACGCGCCGGTGGCGCAACGGTAGAAGTCGCGACGGACGGCGACCAAGCCTACCGGATGATTTGCGTTGAAAAAGAAGCCTTCGATGCGGTGTTGATGGACTTGCACATGCCGGTGATGGACGGCTACGCGGCGACCAGTTTGATCCGCGAAACCTACGGTCCAAAGGATCTCTCGATCATCGCGATGACTGCCAATGCGATGCGCGAAGAGCGTCAGAAATGCCTGGATGCGGGAATGAACGATTACATCACCAAGCCGGTGGATGTTCAGGCCTTGTACACCATGCTGCTCAAATGGTTGCCCAAAAAAAACGACCAGCAAAACCCGCCTCAGAAAACCAGCACACCGGTTTTAGAGATATCTGTCGAGGACATGACGTTTCCCGAAACGCTTGAGGGGTTTGATTTGGTCGATGGATTGGATCGTATGCTTGGTCGCCCAGAGCTGTATTTGAAATTTATGCTCAAGCTTGTCGAGGATCACGGCGATGATGCCCGTCTGGTGCGCGAAAGCTTAAAACGAGGGGACTTTGACACCGCGCATCGTTTGGCGCACACCACCAAAGGGGTGTCGGGCAACTTGTCGGCGAATGATCTGTATGTGGCTGCGTCGAAGCTCAGTGATGCGGTCAAGAGTGATGCGATCAAGAAAGGCGAGGAAAACTTAGATGAGCTCCTCGATACGTTTGAGGCTGAATTGAACCGTGTCGTGGCGACGATCCGTTCCCTGAGCAAGGGTTAGGGGTTTGATCCTAGGCCTCACGCTTGTCTTCAAGGCTTTGATCTTAAAACGACATCGCCACAAAATTTGTAAGTTTTTAATCAATTGAGATGATAGTCTCCCTTCATAGATGCAGAAGCATCGTGAAAGTGTCGAACAGAAGTCTTGACCGAAGGAAGGTGTCTTGGAAGGCTCGATCCCCTTTCAGACTGGGCATGCCTTGCAAATAGGGCAGGCCGGGCAATCTGAACAAAGCGCAACCACAACCGTTCGAGTCCCGTTGGGCGTTGGCAGTTTGGAACTGCCGGGTGGGGGCGATTTTTTGCGTGCCGACTTCGCCCGCGAAGGTTTCGATCTGATACTTGATGGCGGTGCGCTCGGCACGGTCATCGTTCCCGATTATTTTTTGCGCTTGTCGCCGCCCGACCTTGTGACGGCGGATGGCGCGGTATTGCCTCATCACATCGTGCGCGCCCTGGCCGGACCCATGACGCCGGGCCAAGTGGCGCAAATTGGTTTTCCCTCTGCTGCTGCGGCGACGGATGTGAGCGTCGGCGCACCCATCGGCTCTGTTAGCGAATCTCAGGGCGCGGTGACGGTGCTGCACCCCAATGGCACCGAGGCGATGCTGGTCACGGGCGATCCCATTTTTCAGGGCGATGTGCTCACCACCGGACCGGATGGCTCCGTCAGTGTGATTTTTGTCGATGACACGGTGTTCTCGCTCGACGTCGATGGGCGCATGGTCATGGACGAAATGGTCTACGACCCCGGCACCCAAACCGGTACCTTTAACGCGATGGTGGTTCAGGGCGTGTTCTCGTTCGTCAGTGGCCAAGTGGCGAAGACCTCGCCCGACGGCATGGTGGTCAATACACCGACCGCGACCATCGGTATTCGCGGCTCCACCGTGGTCGGCAATGCCGCCGCCGAGGGGGCGCAAAACAAAATATCCCTGGTTCGTGACGTGGATGGCAACATCGGCGAAATCATTGTTTCCAACGGCGCGGGCACCTTGGTGCTCAATCAAGCGGGCGCATCGACCACGGTGTTCAGCGCCAGCGCCGCGCCCGGCCCGATGGTGGTGTTGTCCGCTCAAGAAATTCAGCAAAGCTATGGCGGCAGCCTGACGCGCCTGGTGAAAACCGTCGCCAAGCAAGCCGAACAAAAAGCCGCTCAAGCCCAAGACAAGGCGGCAAACGCCGAAGCCGATGCGCAAGCCGCGAAAGAAGAGGCCGATGCCGCTAAGGAAGAAGCCGAAGCCGCTCAGGCCCAAGCCGAAGCCGAAGCCGCCGAAGCCGAAGCCGCCTTAGCCGCGGCGCAAGAAACTGGCGACGAACAAGCCATCGCCGAAGCCGAGGCCAAAGTCGCCGCCGCCGCAGAAGCCAAAGTTGAGGCCGAAGCTGCTGCTGTCGCCGCAGAAGCCGCCGCTCAAGAGGCTTCCGCTGCCGAAGCGCAAGCTCAGCAAGCCGCCGTCGAAGCCGAGCAAGCCACGGCGTTCAGTTCCATGGCCAGCACTGCGCTGACGGCACAGATTGATGCCGAAATCGCTGTGCAACAGGATGCGGCGAACACCGAAGCAGACAACGCTGACACGGCTCAAACAGCCGATACGGTCGTCAACGAGGGCGAGCCAAATCCCGATGGGGAAGACATCGTAGATGCACCGCTGCCTGATCCTGATCCGCTGCCGTTCCCAGAGCCCGACCCATTTCCGCTAGACCCTTTGCCTCTTCCCGGAGAGGACCCCTTTGCCGAGGGGTTTTTCGACGCGCCCCTATTTGATTACACCCTCCCTCCTGGGGTCGATTTTTTTGACCTGCCACCAGACGACGCGCTGCTACCACTCGCGTTTTTGGAAGGCGATGGCACCAATTTGGAGGGTGATGACACCAATTTGGAAGGGGATACCACCAATAATGTCCCAACGGTGAGCTTGGCGACCCTAGAGACTGGGCCTTTGGGCTTCACCACTGGCGGGGGCACCACCTTTGACAGCCTCGTCGCTACGACGTTCCAGGCTGGCGCCAGCGCGCTCTCCGATCTCGACAATGACGGCGATCTGGATATCGTTATGCTCGGTTATGACACCACCGCAGGGAGCAACACCTCCAGCACTTACGTCGGTCTGAACGATGGTAGCGGCAATTTCACCTACAGCCTTGCCATCACCAACAACCTGTATATGGGCCGCATGGCCGTCGGTGATGTGAACGGCGATGGCATCGCCGATATTGTCTTCGCTGAAAACAGCGCCACCGCACAGCCGATCTACTTTGGTGACGGGGCCGGCGGCTTTTCCCAGTCGAGCCAAATCATCAGCACGACGGGTGGAACAAATGGGGCCAACAATGTTGCCTTGGCCGATTTCAATGGTGATGGCCTGAACGACATGTTTGTCAACATCGATGCAGGCATCAAGGTCTTTCTCAATGCCCAAAACGCGGAGGCCCCAGGCACCTTCACGGATACCGGACAGTCGTTAACCTCGACCAAGACCAACCAAAGCTATCGCGGACTCGCCGTGGGCGACATTGACGGCGATGGCGATATTGACGCCGTCACCGGAAGTTGGGCCGAAAACATGGATATCTGGATCAACGACGGCAACGGCACGTTTTCCAACACTGGAGTGCTCGGTACCGGCCGATTGAACACCTCTGCGGGAGCCTCCAACGGCGTCGACATGGGCGATCTGGACGGCGATGGCGACTTGGATATCTTCGCCTTCAACCGGGGCATCGGCAACAAGGTGTTCCTCAATGACGGAACCGGCAATTTCACCGAAACTCAATCCATCGGATTGGTTGGCGGCGGCTGGGACGTCCGCCAAGACGGCGAATTGGTCGACATCGACGGCGATGGGGATCTCGACGCCATCACGGCGACGGACGCCGGTATGGAAATTTTAGTCAATGACGGCAGCGCCAACTTCACCCTCAAGAACCTCAGCATTGGTACCGGCTGGTCGACGCAGGTTCATGGCGGCGATTTAAACGGCGACGGGGCGACGGACGTCTTGGTTGCGAACTACGCGACCGGCAGCGATATCCTGACCAACACTCAATTGACCGCCAACGCCGAGGTGACCCGCGCCGGTGTCTTTACGTTCCAGCAATCAACTTTCGGCGTCAGCGATGCCGATAACCCGGCAGCCAGCTCGTTGACTTTCGTTGTTGATTCCATTCCCGCCAATGGCACCCTGTTGCTCGGCGGCACAACCCTTGCGCCCTATGACTCATTCACCCAGGCCGATGTCATCAACGGCAATGTAACGTACTTGAATTCGGGGGCGTCATCGCCATCGGATTCCTTCAAATTCACCGTTTTGGATGGGCAGGGCGGTGTAACGTCACAGCAGACTTTCAATCTTTCAATTTTGAATACGCCGATAAATGGCACGGCTGGCGTTGATACGCTAAGTGGGGCCGCTGGCATTGACACCATTACCGGCGGGGCTTCGGCCGACACCCTAACCGGTGGCGCCGGGTCGGACAGGTTTGTTTATACGGCAACGACGGATGCGCTGCCCGCAGGTAACGAAACCATCACCGATTTTGACGCCACCGACGCTACCGAGGACATTGTCCTCAACGGACTGTTGAACGGCACCTTCAGTTACTTGGGTGCAGGTACGTTCTCCGCCAGCGGCAATACAGAGGCAATCTTTAACGATACGTCAAAACTGCTGTCTATCGATGCCAACGGTAACGGCACCGCTGACCTTGAAATCAGCTTGACCGGGGTCGCCACCGCCGATCTGGATGTGACCGACTTCACTCTAAGCTAGAACATTGATCGCGGATTTCCCTTATGCGTTTGTGAGTGGGGGCAACGATACGAGCCCATCAAACAATTAGATAAAAAAAAATTAGACACCTTCGTTAGTAAGACTAAAGTATACCCTATAGGGTTTAGGGATAAAGGGCCGGGCCAATGGATGGTGTCACGGGGCGTGAAGCTTTCGAAAACAGCTTAGGGGAAGACGTTGTTGTTTCCGTTGGGGCGGCGCAAAACGAAGCGCTGAACATCCCGGGTGGCGACGCTTACCTGTCCGCAGATTTTGTCCGCACCGGCTACGACTTGACCTTAAAAGTCGATGGCGCGCAGGCCATTGTTATTCCTGATTATTTTATGAGCGATACGCCGCCGGACCTGCACCTCGGTACAGGGACTGTGATTTCTGGCGCGTTGGCGGGCAAGCTGGCCGGGCCGATGGCGCCGGGCCAATATGCGCAAATAGGGGCGGTTGGTTTGGGCGAGCCCATCGGTTCCGTCACCGACCTGGACGGCAGCGTGCAGGCGACTCGCGCCGATGGCACACAGATCACTCTGGGTACGGGCGACGCGGTTTTTCAAGGCGACGTGATCGAAACCGGGGCCAAAAGCTCAATCGGCGTGGTGTTTGCCGACGACACGACCTTTTCGCTGGATGCCGACGGGCGCATGGTCTTGGACGAAATGGTCTACGACCCCGATGCCCAGACGGGTGTGTTCGAGGCCACCGTGGTCAAGGGCGTGTTTTCGTTCGTCAGCGGTCAAGTCGCCAAAACCGGCCCCGATTCAATGGTTTTACACACGCCGAAAACCACCATCGGCATTCGCGGTTCAACTGGTCTGGTGAAGTCCGGTGTCAATGGTGGTGAGGACCTCATCACCTTGGTGCCCGATATCGACGGCAATCTGGGCGAATTGATCGTGTCCAACCAGGCCGGTTTTCAGGTGTTGAGCCAAGCCAACGCCTCCACCTCGGTGTTCAGCGCTTTTCAACCGCCATCCCCGGTGGTGTTTATGAGCCCGCAAGAGCTTCAGCAAAACTTTGGTGGGACGTTGACGGTCTTGGTCCGTACCGAAGCCAAAAAAGCCGTCGTCAAGGCCCAACAGGCCACGCAAAAGGCCGAGCAAGCCGAGCAACAGGCCGCTCAGCAGCAAGAGGAAGCCGCCGCCGCCGAAGAAGAAGCCGCCCAAGCCGACGAAGAAGCCGCCGCCGCCGAGGCCGAAGCTGCCGCTGCGCAGGCCGAGGCCGAGGCCGCCGCCGCAGAAGCCGAAGCCGCAGTCGACCCCGAAGCCAAAGCCGCCGCCGAGGCCAAGGTCGCAGAGGCCGAAGTCAAGCTGGCCGCTGCAGAAGCCAAGGCCGCGACGCAATCCGAAGCCGCCGACGCCAAGGCCACCGAGGCCGCCGCCAAGGCCGCTGGCGCTGCAGATGCTGCTCAGCAAGCCGAAGCCGCCGTCACCGCCCAGCAGCAGGCGCAAGAGTTCAGCCAGATGGCGGGCACCGCTGCAGAGCTCCAGCAACAGGTCTTCACCCAATTCATCGAAACCGGCGTGGTTGATCCGACGTTGGTACCCCAGGGTCCGGCCCCCGGTCAGCCGGGTGGTCCCGATGGTGGGCCAGAGGGTGGCCCGGATGGTGGTCCCGAGGATGGCGACGCCGCCGCCGAACAAGCCTATCAAGAAGCCATGGCCGCAGGTGCGACCCCGGAAGAGGCGTTTGAAGCCGCTGCCTTGGCGGCATCGGGTGGTAACCTCGACGATCCCGCCGTAGACGTCGCCCGGGCCGCGTTTGAAGAGGCCATCGCCAACGGCGCAACGCCCGAAGAAGCGATGCTCGCCGCACAACAAGCGGCCGAAGCCTTCAGTTTTCAACAACAAGCGGGGCTTGACCCCAACGCGCCACCGCCTCCGGGTGGAGAGCCGGGCCAGTTCGACCCCAACGCGCCGCGACCGGATGGGCCGCTTGATCCAAACGCGCCTCAGGCTGGACCGGGCGAAGGCCCCGACGGCGGGCCGGGTGAGGGTGATCTTCCGCCCATCGATCCCAATCTAACGCCAGAAGAAAACTTTGAAGCCATCGCCATGGCCGCCAGCGGCGGCAACATGGACGATCCGGCTGTCGCGGCTGCGCGTGCGGCGTTTCAAGCAGCGATAGAATCGGGCGCGTCACCTGATCAGGCGATGCAACTCGCAATGCAGGCTGCCGGTGGTGGCGGATTTGCGCCACAGGGGCAGGATTTTGGTGCTCAAGGCGGTTTTGCACCGCCGCCTCCAGGTTCAGGCCCGCAGGGGATGATTTATTTCGGTGAGGGCGGCCAGGCGTTTACATCTACGGGTGATCCGCATGCGATTTATTTTGCCGAAGGCGGTGGAGCCGTATCGGGGATCAATTTGGGCTCATTTGAGAATGACATATATTACGGAGGCGAGTTCCAATATGAAGGCCCTGTAGACGGCTATGCACCAGTCGTTTTCTACGTTCCAGTGGCAGATGGAACTTATACTGTCATCAATCAAGATGAGGAATATCAAGAGACGGTGTTCGCCCAAACCATCATCGCTGTAAATGGTGGCGGTTCATTGACCGGCGGCACAGGGAACACCAACTTTTATTTCCCATGGCTGTCGTTAAAAGACGGGGCAGGCGGGACGTACACAGTCACCGATGCCGGTGGGGTGAACCAAATTTCCTTTGACGGCATGGAAAACGTTAAATTCCTTGCCGCAGCCACCTCCGCGACTTCCGGCACGATCACGGTTTACAGCGATGCTCTTGGTTCGTCTGTTTCGTTCGCGACAATCAACTATTCCAATATCTCGCAGTTTTTGTTGTCAGACGTGACGATTACATCTTTTTCATCCAGTACCTTTACGACAGCTGCTGGCGGCAATGTTCTTAAATTGTCAGGCTTGGACGCGGGCGAAACGGGCTTCGGTCTGGCCGGGACCACGGGCAACGACACCATCAGCGTTTCCGGTACGCATGATTCCATCACAATGGGTAAGGCGGGTGACGATACATTCACCATCACCGCCACAGCATCTTCTCAGGTTCTCGGCGGTGACGGCGCGGACACGTTTAAGGTTCAGGCCTGGGGTGGGACCATTGCCAATCATAACGGTTTCGATCTAAACGGCGGGGCCGGGGCGGATGTGTTTGATTACAGCACCTGGACTTCGCCGCCGTCTCTGTACGTTTATTTGACCTCGGGCGGGAACACGGTGCGTGACGTTGCAGACAACAGCACAGCGACCTATCAGCATAATCTGGTGATGGATAGCTCCGACACGTTCAAAGGTACGTCGGTTGCCGATTTCATTCATGTTTACACCGCAAATTATGCCTCGATTGATGCCGGCGACGGCAATGATCAGTTTACGATCAGTGCCGGTGTGACGACGCCCGCCGTGACCGGCGGAACGGGAACCGATACGTTCACCGTGAATACAGGCACCGGCAATATTGCCGATCTGGGCGGCGCCTCCGGTGGAGAAAGCGATGTCTTGGTCGTGGTTTCCGGCGCAACGGCGAACGCCACGATCAACGGCAGCTTTACGGCCACTTCGGCAACGTCCAACAGCGGCACGGCGGTGATCACCTCGGCGGCGTCCACAATCGGAACGATCGACCTGAGCGCCGCGATCGGCACCACAGGCTTCACCATCAACAACGCCAGCGCCACAGGGGCCACCACCATCACCGGCTCGTCCAAGAACGACACCATCACCGCCAGCAACTACGGCGATACGATCACCGGTGGCGTTGGCAACGATACGCTGACCGGCGGCACCGGCGCGGATAAGTTCATTTTCGCCGCGACATCGGCGCTCAATGGCTCGGACACCATCACGGGCTTTACGGCGGGGACCGACAAAATCGACCTCAACGCCTTCGAAACGGTGGGCACGCTTGTCAATGTTGCTGGGGCAACGGATGCCAATGCCGCTGGTGAGGTCTTTTACTTGTTTGGCATGGCGGCAGGGGCTGCTGATTCAAGCACCGGCGTAATCGCTGCAGTCAATGCTGCGGCGGTCTGGACGGATACGGCGGCGACCAGCGTGCTGGTCATTTCCGACGACAACTCCACCGCTGTATATGAGTGGACCGGCAACAATGCGGCCGATGAAGCCACCGGCGATACGTTCACGCTGTTGGCGACATTGGAATCGGCGGTCATCACGGCGGCGACGGACATCGTGATTGCTTAGGCTTGGTTGTGTGATGGAAAGCCTGAAAGTCTAAGAATCGTTACCATTTCTTAGACTTTTGGCTTTATTAGTGACGTAAGACCGAATACATTCGACCAAAGATATGACGAATTTTAAGGGGAATCCCGTGCACACATCGATGAGCTTCAAAGCAGCCTTGTTGGGCGGCGTTTTGTTCGTGTCCCAGATGACCGGGGCGAGCGCTGCGGGTCTTGTCGATGATTTGTCGGCGCTGATGGCGAACCACCAGAAAATCAAGGCCGCAGAGGCCGATTTGGCCGCCGCACGGGCCAACGTCGAGGTCGCCAGCGGCGGGTATTATCCGACCGCGAGCATCACCGCCAACCTCGGTAACGAGCACATCGCCACCCACAACCCGACCACCACGCGGACCACGACCTCTTTGGCCCAGCGCGAAGTCGATTTGAGCCTGACCCAAACGGTTTGGGATTTCGGCGCGACGACGGCGACGGTTGACGGGTCCAAATTGGCTGTCGATCAAGCCCAAGCGACCTTGAAACAAACCCGCCAAGGGCTTCTTTTGGCCGCGCTGAGCGCACAGTTGAACGTTGCTAGCGCCAAGCGCGTTTTGGACCACCAAAGCAAAAGTGAAGCCAGCATCAAGCGCCAAACCGAACTGGAAGATGCCCGTGTGCAGCGCGGTTCGGGCTTTGCCACCGACACTTTGCAGGCCAAAACCCAATTGGCCGGTGCTCAGGCTGCGCGGGTGCGCGCCGAAGGCACCTTGCGCCAAAGCTTGAACCGCTACCGCGCGGTGTTCGGGGCTCCGCCCGCCGACATCGCCGGGTTGGAACTGCCCAACATCAAGGGCATCACGTTGCCGGCCAGCGAAGAGGAGGTCGTCACGGCGGCTTTGTCCGATAACCCGCAGGTTAAAATTTCAGCCATTCAGGTCGATATCGCCGACGGCGAGATCACGCGCGTTCACGCCGCCGGCTATCGTCCGGTCATCAGCGCCAGCGCGGAACAGAAATACAAACGCGACGTCGGCGGCACCGTCGGCATCAAAAACGAACGCTTGGTGAAAGTCGAAGCGACCTTCGACTTCAATATGGGCTGGACCGCGGCCAACACGTTGCTGGCATCCAAATCAGGCCACGCAGCTTCGACCAGCCGCTTGAAAGACACCCGCGATCAAATCGAAGAGCAAGCGCGCAACGCCTGGCAAAGCCTTGTTACCGCCCGCGCCAATGCCGATTTCTTGAAGAACCAAGCCAACATTGCGGGCGAGTTCTTGGACCTGGCGCGCAAAGAGCGCACTTTGGGCCAACGTTCCTTGATCGATGTTCTGTCCGGTGAAACGTCTTTGATCAATGCCTTGGCCGCAGCCGACCGCGCCGAAACCGACGTCTCTATTGCGACGGTGGCGGTGCTTAACGTCATGGGGCAATTGGATCTTTCCGTGCTAAAGTAACGCGAATCTGGGCGCTGCCGCCCGGCATTGCTGAAGCAGGAGCGCGGGCGTGGGCGAGCTTTTCAAACGTCTTAAAGCATATCCATCCGTAACCATGGAATTGGTCGGGGCGTCTTTGTTCGCCAACGTGTTGGCGTTGGCGTCGCCTTTATTCGTGATTCAGGTGCTTAACCGCTATGTTTCGCACGGGGTGGATTCCACCTTGTACACGCTGACGGCGGGCGTGTTGATCGCCATCGGGTTCGAAATTACGTTTCGCCAAATTCGCCTGAGGATCGCAACTGCGCTGTCTCAGCCGTTTGATCGCGCCAATGCGGGTGGAACCTATGAGGTTCTTTTGGCCGCGCGCGGCGACGTGTTGGCACAAATGTCGCCAGGGCAAAAACGCGAAGCCGCCGCAGCGTCGGACGCCATCCAACAGGCCTATTCGGCACCCAACATGGCGGCGTATTTTGATCTGCCGTTCGCCTTCGTGTTTTTGTTTGCGTTGATGATGCTCAGCGCGCCGCTGGCGATGGTCGCGATTGTCTTCGTCTTGCTTGCAATTGGCTTGGGGTGGATGAACCTTAAGGCGTTAAAAAGCCCGACCGAACGTCTGCAAGGGCAAATGGCACAACGCCAAGGCTTGTTCGACAGCGCCATTTCAGACCCGGACACGGTGCGCGCCTTCACCGCTGAAGCGTTTCTCACCAAGCGCTGGAACCGCATGCAGGATGCTTTGGACAATGTGCGCGCGACCATGTCGGGACGCCAAGGCGGGGTGCAGAACCTGACCCAGGGCATTCAGGCGTTGATGTCCACGGCCATCATCGCGACCGGCGGCATGTTGGTGGTCGCGGGCAAATTGGATGTGGGACTGCTGATCGGCGCGAATATTTTGGCGGCGCGCACGCTGGCCCCGATTGTGCGGATCACGCAATCAGCGGGGATGCTTGTGAACGCCAAAGCGGCGCGGGGCACCTTGGACAACCTGATGCGCATCCCACGTGAAGCGCGCCAAGGTGCGGCCCTTGGCGTTTACAAAGGCGGTATCGAGCTGAAAGATCTGGGCTTTGCCTACCCCGGCCAGCCAACCCCGTTGTTTGAAAGTTTGAGCCTGAAGCTGGAACCCGGTGCATTGTTTGTGGTGTCGGGGGCTAACGGCACCGGCAAGAGCACCTTGGCGCGCCTGTTGGCGGGGCTGATGGCGCCGTCGCGCGGGCAAATTTTGGTCGATGGCGTCGAATTGACGCAAGTCGCGCCCGAATGGTGGCGTCGCCAGATTATCTACCTGCCCCAAGAACCCGGCTTTTTCAGCGGCACGGTGCGCGAGAATATTCTGGCCTACAATCCCGATCTCGACGAAAAGGGCCTCAACACGGTGATCCGCGATGCGGGACTTGAGGTGTTCTTTTCTCGCAGTCGCGAAGGTTTCGATATGGTTTTGCAAGCCGGTGGACGCAATTTGCCGTTGGGCATCCGGCGTCGCTTGGCGTTGGCGCGCGCACTGGCATCCGATGGCCGCTTGGTGATCTTGGATGAGCCGACAGAGGGACTGGACGGCGAAGGCACGCAGCAGATGGGGCAGGTGATGAACGCGCTGAGCAAAAAAAGCTGCACCATCATTGCCCTGTCGCACGATCCCAACATCATAAAAGGCGCGTTGCACATTTTGGATTTGAACGTCAAGCCGGTGCCGCGATTGATGCAAACGAAGGGCGCTGACGACACTGCGCAAAAAGGTGGCGGATGAGCGATAGGCCTGAACTGAACATCAGCAAAGAAACCCACATGTTCTTGCTGACCTTGATCGGGGTGGTGGCGGCGTTCGTCATCTGGTCGATGGTCGGGCGGCTTGATGTGGTGAGTTTTGCCGTCGGCAATGTGGTGCCGTCGTCCCAAGTCAAGACCGTGCAGCATCTCGAAGGCGGCATCGTCGCCGACATCATGGTGCGCGAAGGGGATCGGGTAAAGCGCGGTCAGCCCTTGCTGGCGCTGGAATCCACCGCCAGCGGCGCGGATGTGCAGGAATTGAACGTGCGCATCATCTCGCTCACCGCCGATGTTGCGCGCCTGGAAGCCGAAGTGCGCGGCGAAGAGATGGTCTTTCCCGAAGGTTTTGAGGATGAGCATCCCGTTCTGGCACGACAGACCACGGCGATGTTCGATAATCGTCGCACTCAATTTATCAACGATATGGCGACCCAAGATGCCTTGATGAACCAACGTTTGCGCGAAAGCGACGAAATCAGGGCGCGCCTCGCCAACACCCGTCAAAAGCTCAAACTTCTGCAAGAGCAAGTCGGCATCAGTGAAGAACTCCTCAAAGACGATCTGACCAACCGCATGCTGCATCTCAATCTGCTTAAAGAGATGGCCAACCTCGATGGCATGATTTCCGAAGACAACGCCGCGCTCAATCGTTTGGCGTCCGCATTTGAGCAAGAACGCCTTAATAAGGACAGCATCGAAGGCCGCTTTCGCATCGAAGCACGCAAGGACTTGGATGAAAAGCGTCGCTCGTTGGATGAGTTTAAAAACCGTGTGCGTAAATTTGAAGACAGCTTCAAACGCAGCATTATGGTCTCACCGGTCGAAGGCGTGGTGATGACCTTGCACGTGGTGACCCGTGGCGGTGTGATCCAACCGGGCAGCGCGGTGGTGGACATCGTTCCGATGGGCGACGTCATGGTGGTCGAAGCCAAGCTGGCGCCCCAGGATGTCGGTTATGTGCATGTCGGGCAGATCGCCCGGGTGCGTCTGGCATCTGGCGACGGCGCGCGGTTCGATCCGTTGGAGGGCACGGTGTCGCACGTCAGCCCCGATACCGTCGAAACCAAGGACGGCACGACCTTTTATAAGGTGCGCATAAAAACCGACGTGGATTACTTCGAAAGCGATGGCCAACGTTATCAATTGGTACCGGGGGTGCAGGTGATGTGTTCCATCGTCACCGGTACACGTTCGGTGATGGAATATATCGCCTCGCCGTTCCTGGGCTCGTTCAAGACGGCGCTTCAGGAACGCTAGGACCAGGAAGACTGGGACACGTTTCAGGCGTTAGCGGCAGCAGGTGGTAGACATCCCAGTTCGCCCCAGCCAATCCCCAATACTCAGACGATCCGATCCAACCGTATAAAGCGGGCACTGTGTCGGCGTCACCACCGTCCAGGCAGACCACTTTTTTTGCGGCCCCTTCGCTGCGCATCACCATGACCAACCAGTCGGGCCGTTCGCGCTTCACGTTTTTGGGCGCGCTGTAGAGCATCGTCTTGGTTAAATGCTTTTGCCCCGCAAGATGGTCAAACACCATGGATAAGCGAAAGGTGTGGTCGCTGCCCACCGTGATGGTTTGGCCGGGGTTGTTTTGCGTGATGAGGTCATAGACCTCTGTGTAGTTGCCGCGCCCCACTTGATGAAACCGCGTCACGGCCCAAGCATTGGCGCTGACCAACAGCAAAATCGCGAGCCCGCCGATGATGCGACCGGCACGGGCGCTGTGGCGCAATTGAGCCGTCAAATCGGCCAGCAAAATCGGCAGGAACGCCATCACGCCTAAGAAATAGCGGCCAAACGGCACGTTGGGCTGACCCAGCGCCAAATAGAGCAGCGGCGTGCCGATGAACAACGTGGCATAAAGAAACGCCCGCGCGCGGCCCTGAAGCAAAAGCCAGCCAACCGCGCTGAGGATCAATATGGCGAACAGGCCCGAAGGCAAGCCGGGCAAGCCCGCGCCGAAGCCGCCGGTGGAAAAACGCACGATGGAATCCAGCGCGCCGATAAAGCAGCCCTCATCCGGGCAATAGGCCGCCCCGCCGCCGTACCATCCCTGCGTTAGATGATTGAAACCGTAAACCACTCCCGCGCCAATCAGCGCCAGTCCGCCCGCCGCCGGGGCGCAAAAGCGCATGGTGGCGTGAACCGACGGCCAAAATCCATGCCCGTCCTTCAGCCGACGCAGACCAAAAGCGATGCTCATCATAAACACGATGGGCAGGATGGAAAAATGCGAAAGCGCGCCCAAGGTCACGGCCAAGGCGAACAGCCACCGCGCCCAACCGGTCGGACTTTGCGCCCGATCGACCGCGCCGAAGGCGATGTAGGCGAACAGGATCATCAAGGCATAACCACGCGCTTCCGATCCGAAATGGACCAACGGATACAGCACCGCCGCGAGCAGCATGGCGACCAACACGCGCCCGCCGCCCTCGCGCCCTACGGCCCAGCCCGCCGCCAAAATGGACAGCGCGCCCCCTATGATCGATGCCAAGCGGTAAACCCACGGCGCTTGGTCCGGCCCAGTGAGATACATATAGAGCGTGTTGAGCGGGTGGTTGTTGTCGTGGATGACGTTCCAAAAGACTTCATGCCACGCGGTCATGGCGGTGGCGTGATTGAGCGACCAGATCTCGTCCTGCCACAAATCGCCTTGCGCGCCTTGCACCCGCAACGCGACGCCCAACGCAACGATCAACACCGCCAGCACGATGTGCGCGGGGCGGAGCGGTTCGTTCATCTGGGCACGGTGGCCAAACGCCATGGGGACTTCCTCAGGTTGCTGAAGACAGGGAAGCGGAAGGACAGCAAAAAATCAAGGGCTATAAGGTCTTAACGCTTAAGCGCCGCGTCGCCGACGAACGGGTTGGTGGCGCGTTCTTCGCCGAATGTGCTGGTCGGGCCATGGCCGGGTACGAAGGTGACGTCGTCGCCCAACGGCCAAAGCTTGGTGGTGATCGACGTCACCAGGGTGTCGAGATCGCCGCGCGAAAAATCGGTGCGCCCGATGGAGCCTTTGAACAACACGTCGCCCACTTGCGCGATCTTGGCCTCAGCATTGTAAAGCACGATGTGGCCGGGGGTGTGGCCGGGGGTGTGTAAGACGTTGAGGGTCTGGTTGCCGAATTCGACCGTATCGCCGTCATTCAGCCAAGTGTTGCCACTGATATCGCGCCCGCCGCCCAAACCGAATTTCTGCCCGCCTTCGACCACCTTGGAGGTGATGAACTCATCGTCCTTGTGCGGTCCGATGATCGGTGTGTTGGTGCGTTCCGCTAAATCCATCGCCCCGCCGACATGATCAAAATGACCGTGGGTGAGCAGCACCTTGACGACCTCAAAACCAATTTCGGCGATGGCATCCTGCACCACGTCGATGTCGCCACCGGGATCAATAACCACGCCTTGCATGGTGTCCGTGCACCACATCAAGGTGCAGTTTTGTTGCAGCGGGGTGACAGGGATGACGGCGGCTTTGAGGGGCATTTGATGATCTTTCTTCAGGGTTATTAGTCCCTGGTTTGGTGATTTGTTGTGCTAACTTCCCCTTATCGCAAGAAGAAGACATCTCACTGCAAAGTCGTTTGTATGCAGCAAAGAGTAAATTTTATTCATGATAAGCAGGATGGTCCAGAAATAGCATCATCAGATAATCTAGAATTTTCTAGACCCTATTTAAGAATTAAAGATTCTGTCCAGCCGTTATGCTTCATACAGATGTCGATAGTTAGGCCCCGCCGCTTCGCTTCGGAGACGTACGGCAAAAAAGGGGACCATGACTTCCAGAAGGGCAAGCCTCCATTTTTTGAAATAACGTAAGAGCAAAGACGCCTGTCGGACAAAGATACGACTTGAGCTTCATCAATTGGCCGGTCCTGGACAAGTTTGACCCGCCCACTGTGTCTGATACAGTCACCTAATCCAAGGTTCCGCCGTTTTGCTTCATCTACATAAGATACTAGGCGTTCATTTGTTTCCCAGATGAAATTGAGTCTGTCCTGGGTCATTGCAACAGAGCAAATGTCCTTGTCAGAGATGCTTGATATTCCACAAGCGTTCAGAAATGGCATTAATAAAAGCAAAAAGAGATATTTTAGATTTGCCTTCTTGTGCATCTCGAATACTCCTTAGGTGCTTATTAAAGTCATCTCATTTAGAGGTGGGATTACTTTTTAAATCGACACAACAAGGTGCAATTTTGCTGCAACGGCGTTTCCGGGATAACGGCGACCTTGAGGTCGGCTTGATCGTTCATTCGATTTCTCCCCACAAATCATATGCGCCGGACTTGGTGATGGTGGCTTTGACCATGTCGCCGGGTTTTAGGTCGGTTGCGCCGTCGAGGTAGACGTTGCCGTCGATTTCGGGGCTGTCGGCGTAGGTGCGTCCGACCGCGCCGTCTTCAGATATGTCGTCGATCAGCACCTCCATGGACTGGCCGACGCGATCGAGCAGTTTGCGTTCTGAGATATCTTGGGACATCTCCATAAAGCGTTCCCAGCGCGACAGCTTGTCTTCCGCGTCCACATGGTCGGGCAGGGCGTTGGACTGTGCGCCTTGGATGTTTTCGTATTGGAAGCAGCCGACCCGGTCCAACTGCGCATCTTCCAAGAAATTCAGCAGGGTTTCGAAGTCTTCTTCGGTTTCGCCGGGGAAGCCGACGATGAAGGTCGAGCGGATCGCGATCTCGGGGCAAATCTCGCGCCAACGCTCAATGCGTTCCAGCAGCTTTTCCTTGTGCGCCGGGCGGCGCATGGCTTTGAGTACTGATGCGCTGGCGTGTTGGAACGGGATGTCCAGATACGGCAAGATTTTGCCGTCCGCCATCAGCTCGATCACGCTGTCCACGTGGGGATAGGGGTAGACGTAGTGCAGCCTGACCCAAGCGCCCAAATCACCGAGCGCGTTGGCGAGCTCATGCATGTTGGTTTTGACCGGCTTGCCGCGCCAATCGTTTTCGACGTAGTTCAGGTCCAGGCCGTAAGCGCTGGTGTCTTGGGAAATGACCAGCAGCTCTTTCACGCCGCTTTCCACCAAACGTTCGGCTTCGCGCAGCACCTCGCCCACCGGGCGGCTGTCGAGCTTGCCGCGGATGTCGGGGATGATGCAGAACTTGCAGCTGTGGTTGCAGCCTTCCGAAATCTTCAGATACGAATAATGACGCGGGGTCAGCTTCATGCCTTCGGGGCCAACCAAATCGATGAACGGATCGTGCAGCGGCGGCACGGCGTCGTGCACGGCGTTGACCACCTGCTCATACTGATGCGGCCCGGTGACCGACAGAACCCCCGGCGCGACCTCGCGGATGGCGCCTTCGTCGATGCCAAGGCAGCCGGTGACGATCACCCGACCGTTTTCGGCCATGGCTTCTTGCACGGCTTCCAGGCTTTCTTGGCGCGCGCTGTCGATAAAGCCGCAGGTGTTGACCAACACCACGTCGGCGTCTTCGTAAGATTCAGATATCTGATAGCCTTCCGCGCCCAGCTTGGTGAGGATTCGTTCCGAATCGACCAGTGCTTTGGGGCAACCTAGCGAGATGATACCGATCTTGGGGGGCGTTTTTTTATCCATTGGGACTATATATGGCCATCGATTGGCCCTGTAAACAGCGCTTAGGCGTGTTTGCCATTGACCGTACACCGTGATAGATGCGTAATTTTCGCGTCACACCGCGCTGGTTGGGGGCTTGTGGTGACGAGATATCAGCTTTGGGGATAAGGACTTAAGTTCATGAATTGGCTCGATCAGTACTTTGGCGTCACCGCCAAGGGCAGCACCTTGCGCACGGAATTCCTAGCGGGTTTCGCCACATTTTTGACCATGGCCTACATCATTGTGGTCAACCCGGCGATCCTGTCCACGGCGGGGCTGGATTTTGGTGCGGTGTTCGTCGCCACCATCGTCGCGGCGATGGTCGGCAGTGCGATCATGGGCTTTTGGGCCAACTGGCCGGTGGCGCTTGCGCCCGGCATGGGGCTCAACGCGTTCTTCACCTATGGCGTCGTTCTGGGCATGAAGCAGCCATGGGAAGTGGCGCTGGGTGCGGTGTTCGTCAGCGGTGTGTTGTTCTTGATCTTGAGCCTCACGGGGCTGCGTGAATGGGTGATCAATTCCATCCCCAAATCCTTGAAGCTTGGCATCGGCGCGGGCATCGGCATGTTCTTGGCCATCATCGGTTTGAAAAACGCCGGTGTGGTGGTCGATCATCAAGCGACCTTGGTGGGATTGGGTGAATTCACCAGCCTGCCGGTGCTGTTGTTCCTGGTCGGCTTCGCCATCATGGTGGTTCTCGATAAGTTGCGTGTGCCGGGCGGGATCGTCGTCGGCATCATCGTCGTCAGCATCGTCGGTTGGGCCACCGGCACAACGGAACTGGCGGGCGTGGTCGGTTCGGTGCCGAGCCTTGAGCCGACGCTGTTTAAGCTCGATATCCAAGGGGCGCTGACCGCCGCGATGATCGGGGTGGTGTTCGCGCTTTTGTTCGTCGACTTCTTCGATACCGCCGGAACGCTCACCAGCGTCGCCAACATTGCGGGTAAAATCGATGAAAACGGCAAAATCGAAAACATCGGCCGCGCAGTGATCAGCGATTCCGTGGCGACCATCGTCGGTTCGCTGTTCGGCACGTCCAACACCACGTCGTACATCGAAAGCGCTGCGGGCATCAAAGAAGGCGGACGCACCGGTCTGACCGCAGTGGTCGTGGCGGTGTTTTTCTTGCTGTGCTTGGGCTTCGCGCCGCTGGCCCAGAGCATCCCAGCCTACGCCACCGGCGCGGCGCTGGTGTTCGTCGCCACGCATTTCATGCGCAACATGCTCGATATCGACTGGGACGACGTCACCGAATACGCGCCTGCGGTGCTGGCCGCGATTTTGATGCCGCTGACCTTTTCCATCGCCAACGGCATCGCCATCGGTTTCATCACTTATGCGGTGGTGAAAATCGCCAGCGGTCGCGTGTCGGACGCCAATCCAGCCGTGTTGTTGGTGGCGGTTCTGGGCGTTCTGCACTACGTGTACGGCTGAGCGTATGAGCGACAAAATCTTCATCACGGCCAACGAATTACTGGATGATTCCTTCCGCCTCGCCCAACAGATTTTCGACGATGGCTTCATGCCAAACTACATCGTCGCGATCTGGCGGGGCGGGACTCCGGTGGGGATCGCGGTACAGGAACTTATGGAACATCGTGGCATCACCACCGATCACATCGCCATCCGCACCTCGTCGTACACCGGGATTTGGCAACAAAGCGATGAAATCCGTGTGCACGGGCTGCATTACATCATTGAAAACGCCAACGCCGAAGACAGCTTACTGATCGTCGACGATACGTTTGATTCCGGGCGTAGCGTCGATGCAGTGATCCGCCGGATCAAGGAACTGTCGCGCGCCAACACGCCGGGCACCATCAAGGTGGCGACGATTTATTACAAACCGACCAAGCGCAAAGTCGATTTCGAACCCGATTATTATGTGCGCGAGACCGACAAGTGGCTGGTCTTTCCCCATGAACTGCAAGGGCTCAGCGAAGACGAAATCGCTGCGCACAAACCCATCGCGTTGTCCTCCAAATAGCATTTCAATATGCTATAATATGCACCTGCTTGGATGGGGACACTGATGAGGACGTTATATGGGCAAGATGTTGAATTTGTTGAGAGAAGGCGATCACCGCACCACCGGCCAAGTGGCCGATGCGGTGCGTCTCTGCATTGCGGATTCCAGGCATATCGATGAGTTGGTGGATTTGATGTCTTACAGCAATCCGGCGGTGCGCATGCGTGCGGCGGATGCGCTGGAAAAAGCCACGGCTCAACGGCCCGATCTGTTGATGCGCCACAAAGACTACCTTTTGGACTTGATCGAAGAGGCCAGCCAAAACGAAGTGCGGTGGCATTTGGCGCAGATGATCACCCGCTTGGAATTAGAAGCACATGAGATAGACGATTTGGCGTTGATCTTCACCAAGTGGTTCGAACGCGTCGACAGCCGCATCGTGCGCACCTCGGCGCTGCAAGGTATGGCCGATCTGGCGCACAAGGACGCGGGCTTGATCGATACGGCGTTGAAGATGACCGAGCGGGCCCTTGTTAGCTCCATCCCGGCGCTCAAAGCCCGTGCGCGCAAGATCAAAGGCCCTTTGGAGCGCCTGAAACCCGATTGATCCTTGATTAGCCCCTGATTAGCCCCCGATTATCCTTTGATTACGGGGGGCGGCTCGGATACAAATAGCGCCCTTATGGCACAACGATGGATCGGACACCTCTCATGAGCGGCAAAAACGATATCTACAAACCGCGTCCCATTTCAGGATTTTTGGAATGGCTGCCCGAGGTGCGCTTGGTCGAACAACGCTGGCTGGATCAAATCCGCGCGGCGTTCGAACAGTATGGTTTTTGTTCCATCGAAACGCCGTCGGTCGAAGAGATCGACGTGCTGGCCGCCAAAGGTGGCGACGCGGACAAGGAAATTTACGGTCTGCGCCGCCTGGCGGCAGAGCCCGGCGAAGAAGACACACAAAGCGGCGGTGGACGCTTGGCGCTGCACTACGACCTGACCGTGCCGATGGCGCGCTACGTCGCCCAACACTTCGGCGATCTGGTGTTTCCGTTCAAGCGCTATCAGATACAGCGCTGCTGGCGTGGCGAACGCCCGCAAGAAGGCCGCTTGCGCGAATTCATGCAGTGCGACATCGACGTCATCGACATGGATGAAGTCTCGTTGCATTTCGACGCTGAAATTCCGGCGATGACCTTGGACGTGCTGAACCGCTTGGACGTCGGTCCGGTCCGCTTGCACGTCAATAACCGCAAAATCCTGCAAGGCTTTTACCAAGGCCTGGGCATCGAAGACGCGGTGGGCGCGATCCGCATCGCCGATAAGCTGGACAAAATCGGCCACGACGGCGTGATCAAGGGGCTGGTGGAAGATTTGGGCCTGGCCCATTCGGTGGCGAGCAAATGCGTCGAGTTGGCTTCGATCAAGACCGACGACGCCAGCTTCGCCGACGAGGTGCGCGCCTTTGGCATCGACAACGAGATGCTGGAAATGGGCCTGGAAGAACTGACGTTCGTGATGCTGGAACTGGCGCACCTGGAAAAAGGCACGGTGGTCGCCGATATGTCCATCGCGCGCGGTTTCGATTATTACACCGGCACCGTTTATGAAGGCAAATTGGTTGATTATCCCGATTTCCCGACCGTGTGCGCGGGCGGACGCTACGACAATCTGGTGGGTTCGTACTCGCGCCAGAAATTGCCCGGCGTGGGCATCTCCATCGGTTTTTCGAGGATTTTCTCAAAGCTGGTCAAAGAAGGCCGCATCGAAGTCGGGCCTAAGTGCCCGACCGATGTGATGGTGGCGTGCTTGCCGGGCTCGTCACGCACCGATTTGGGCGTGACGTCGCGCAAGCTGCGCGAACGCGGCTTTAAGGTCGAGATGTATCACGAGGCTAAATCGCTCAAAGCGCAGATGAAATACGCGTCGCGCAAAGGCATCCCCTATGTGTGGTTCCCGTCCAACGCGGAACAGGAAAACCACGAAGTCAAAGACATGGACAGCGGCGAGCAGTCGGTGGTCGACATCGACACCTGGACGCCCTAAGCCTCGCGGTAGCCTGATTTTAAGGCTTGGCTGCTGCTGTTGTCATTGCGTCCAAGGCTTTGGTCATGTTCGCGATGACCTTATCCACGCCGGTCGCGCCGTGGCGCGCGGCCAAGTCCGCAGGCAGGGTGTAGGCCAAACGGCCCATGCCGTCGGCTTCTTGCCACACCAAAACTTTCAGCGGTAAATCCAAGCCGAAGCTGCGGGCGTTTTGGATCAGGGGCGTGCCGATCTTCGGTGATCCGAAAATCAACAGCTCGGTCGGGGCCAAGTCCTGACCGACGGATTTTGCGCCACCGCCATGGTCGATGCGGGCAAAGACTTTTAAACCCTTACCTTCAACCACAGCCTGGAAACGGTCCATGGTGGTGCGTGCGTCGTGGACGCTTTGCTTCACAATCAGGGCCTCGCTGGCCTGTGCGGATCCGGATACGGCGTTAACCGTCAGGGCAAGGACGGCAATCATCATATAGCGCAGCATTGAGCAACCTCATTTCAAAGCGTTTCGATATGAGGGGAACCCCTCCGTAACCAATTCGTTCAGGTCCTGAAAAGGTTACGGTCTGTGGTGATTAAGAAACAATGACGCGCAGAACTTCTTTGCAGGGGGCAAACCAGTAGCTGCCGGTGACCGGGGTGGAAAAGTCCAGCAGGTGGTCCGTGATGGCGTCTTTATCCACGCCGTACATGCTGGCGAGCACGTGGTCGAAACGCGCCTGTTCGCATGTGAAGGCGAGAAAATAAAGGCCCTGTTCGCTTGCTGAGCCGTGGGGGAAGCTGCGTCGATACATTTTTTGCGCCATGCCATCGATTTTCAGATCGGTGCGGCTGACGTGGGAATCTGCGGGTTGGTCGTCGCCTTCCAATTCGATGCTGTCGGTTTTGGTACGGCCGATCACGCGTTCTTGATCGTGGACGTCCAGCGCGGTGAACTTGGGCAGGTTGTGGACCCATTTTTGCGACATCACGATGGCCCCACCCGCACCGGGCTCACCATCGGGCACCAAAGCGACGGCAGTTTTAGTTTCGTCGTCTTTGGGATTGGCGCTGCCATCGACAAAGCCGGTGAGATCGCGGCTGTCGTGATAGACAAAGCCGGGCAAATCCAGTTCGCGGGTGGCGATCTTCGACAACACCGCGTCGATGACCATCACCGCATCCATCACCCGATCGCGCGACGGTGCGTGCAGCCACACCAAGATGTCGCGCTGGGTCGCTGGGGCGTGAGCTTTGGGGCCGTCGATGGGATGGAAGTCTTTGAACCCGTTTGGCATGCGCTCAGCTGCTGTGCTCGCCCACAGTTTGGGACCGAAGGCGATAACGCCTTCTGCCACATCATCCGCCGCATGAACGACTTTGATCGCGACTGCGACTTCGTCCCACGTCACACCTGGGTGCAACGTGTATTCCAGCGCGTGCAGGTAACGGTTTCCCTCGACGAAAATGCCGCGTTGCGGTGTGCCCATTTTTAAGTGCTCCCTTAATTTCGCGGGATGACTTTGCCCGGATTGAGGATGTTGGTGGGATCAAGCGCCGATTTGAGTTGGATCATAACATCGACCGCCTCAACACCCAATTCCTGGCGCAGATATTTCGTCTTGCCTTGACCCACGCCGTGCTCACCGGTGCAGGTGCCGTCGAGCGCCAAGGCGTGATCGACGATAGCGGCGTTGAGGCGTTCGGCCTCAGCAACTTCATCTCCATTGTCGGGATCGAACAACAACAAAGTGTGATAGTTGCCGTCGCCCACATGTCCCAAAATGAGCCCGGTGAGCGTGCTGTCATCCAAGGCCTTGTGGGTGCGCCCGATACAATCGGCTAGGTTGGATATGGGCACGCACACATCGGTGGTTAGGGCATGTGCGCCGGGACGTAGCGCCAGTCCGGCGTAATACATGTTGTGGCGCGCGGTCCACAACCGGTTGCGGTCTTCGGGCTTGTCGGCCCATTGAAAGTCGATGCCGCCGAGATCTTTTGCGAGGGCTTTGAGCGTTTCGACCTGCTCAGCCACCGACGCGGGCGCGCCTTCGAATTCCAAAAACAAGGTCGGTGCTTCGGCGTAGTCGAGTTTGGAATAAGCGTTCACGGCGCTCATCGCAACGGCGTCCATCAGTTCCATGCGCGCCATCGGCACACCCATTTGCACGGCGGCGATGACACAATCGACGGCATTTTCGATGGTGGGGAACGGACACACGGCGGCGGTGACGGTTTCGGGGGTGCCGTGCAGTTTCACGGTGACCGAGGTGATGATGGCGAGCGTGCCTTCCGATCCGATCATCAAGCGGGTCAAGTCATAGCCCGCTGCTGATTTGCGTGCGCGGTTGCCGGTTTTGACCACCCGCCCATCGGCCAGCACGACCTCCATCGCCAAGACGTTGTCTTTCATGGAGCCATAGCGCACCGTCGAGGTGCCGCTGGCGCGGGTCGCGCACATGCCGCCGATGGTGGCGTCTGCGCCGGGGTCGACCGGAAAAAACAAACCGGTATCGCGCAGGTGCGCGTTGAGCTGCTTGCGCGTCACGCCCGGTTGCACAACGGCATCGAGGTCTTCGGCGTGAACCTCTTCAATCGTGTTCATGTGCGAAAAATCGATCGAGATACCGCCCAACGGGGCGGCGACGTGGCCTTCCAACGATGTTCCTGCGCCGAACGGGATCAGCGGCACGCCTGCGCCGTGGCACAGCTTGGCCAGTTGGCTGACCTCGTCGGTGGTGGTGGGAAACACCACCGCGTCGGGTGGCTCACTGACCTGGGTGCCTTCGCCCCGGCCATGGGCTTCGCGCACACTTGCGTTGACCGTCAAGCGCTTGCCAAACAGGGTTTCGAGTTGAGGAAGAATGGCGTCGATAGGGCTTTTGGGCATGGGCTCGCTCAATTGGTTGGTCGGCGTTCGTTGTTGGGCTGGGCAGATGTGCGCGTCAGTAAATCCGTTAAATCGCGGATGCGCCCTTGCGCCATAGCGTTTTTACGCCGTTCGTCTTCCAACTGATACGACATTTCGCTGATTTGGCGGATCTGGCGTGTGTATTCATCATATGGGATGATTTGCAGGCCGAAGTGGCCGCGGCTGAACGCCACCGGGTTTTGAGATTGTGGGATGACGCTGAGTACATAGGGGTTGGTCAACGACTGGGTGAGCGCTTGGTTGGCTTGCGGGGGGATTTCACTGTAGGTGACTTCGACCACCCAATCGGTGGCGCGGACGTCGGAGATCTTGGCTGTGTAACCGCCGCTGTTGCGCGTGCCCAGCAGCACCGCGATGATCATGTTGCGATTGAAGTCGATGTTTGCGGGCCAATTGAGGCGCTGATCTCTTTGAAAATTTCGCCACTGACCAGCCGTGCGCAAGACGTGAACCCCGGACGGCCCCGGCCCCGCAAGATCGCCACGGACGGTGGCGCTTTGTTGAACGGGCATGGAGCTTAGCGTTGACCTTGCCCCGGCTGCCCCGGCTACAGGGGGCCATGCGGGGATGGCGGTGAGGGCAATCAGCATGGTCAAAAAGGCATAGCGTTTTTTCATGATCTTCATTCAACTTGGGTCGTCGCGCAGCCAACGCCGGATGACGCTGAGACTTTTGTTCGGGTGCTCTTTGATGATCGCGCTGATTTTCTTTTTCAGCACATGTTCACGCTTCAAACGTGCAGGGCGTTTTTCCAGCACCCCCGTTATCCGCTCACCGACTGGTTTAGTCTGTTCGATCATAAGTTCACACAAGCGTGTTGCGTTTCATCTCATCCATTTACCATCATGGACGGTAATGTTTTGCGGGCCAAGCGAGAATGGCGTGCCACTGAAATATTACTATTTTTGCTTGTTGAGATGTGTGCGCATAACACGCTTGCGGGGCAGGGTGCTGCGGTTTTGAGCCTTCAATAGCAGCGCTGGATGGGTCGTGTTCTGCCCCGGCGTTGTGCATGAAAGAATTTTGATTCGCATACAATCATAATCATTTTTTATATTTGTGCGATAAATCATTGTCGATTATTGGTGAAATACCATCTATAAAGAGTTGTGATTGTTGAGTCTTTGGTTGCATGAAAAAAAATGAGGATTTTCACACCATTCCGACTTATGATTGCATTTGGGAAGGATAGAAAAAAAGGTGTTCAACATGAGTGTAACTGCAAAAGCAAAACTTGCCCCGCGCAAGACCAAAGACGGTCCAACCCCCATTGATGCACATGTTGGCGCACGCATTCGTGCACGACGCGGTCTATTGGGTATGAGCCAGAAAGATCTTGGTGAAAAAGTCTCTCTGACGTTCCAGCAAATTCAAAAGTATGAGCGTGGCGCGAACCGTATCGGATCTGGTCGCCTGTTCGAATTTAGCCGTATTTTGGGTGTTCCCATTTCGTACTTCTTCGACGAAATGACGACGGAATTGAAGACTTACGCTGAAAAAGGCGCGAAAAAAGGTAAGCCCATTCCGGCCAGCGCACCGGATGCGGAAATCTTGGACCGCCGCGAAACCTTGGAACTGGTGCGCACATTCTATCAAATCGATGATGCCGTTGTTCGTCAGCGTTTTTTGGAGCTGATGCGCGAATCGGCCCGGGTCTGTTCCAAGTAAAATACACGCGATCAAACGATGACAAAGGCCGTTCCGCCGCCCGGTGGAACGGCCTTTCTCGTGCCGGGAAGCGATGGAAATGGTGATGAAATTCCTGATGTTTGCGATTCCTCATCAATGTTCATGGCAAATACGCACCAGCGGATTGCGTTGTGTCGAAATGCACGGTTAAATCACGTGAACAATCACAGCATGGGTGGAATACATCATTATGACCGATCTGGACATCGCGCGGGCGGTCACGCCCAAACCGATTGGCGACATCGCCGATAAGCTTGGCATTCCCGACACCGCACTGGTGCGTTACGGCGAGGACAAGGCCAAGATCGCACTGGATTGGATCAACGGGACGCAAAACCAGGACGACGGGCGGCTGGTTTTGGTCACCGCCATTTCGCCGACCCCGGCGGGTGAGGGCAAGACCACCACCACCGTGGGGCTCGGCGATGGGCTGTCGCGCATCGGTAAAAAAACCGCCATCTGTCTGCGCGAGCCCAGCCTCGGCCCGTGCTTTGGCATGAAGGGCGGTGCGGCGGGCGGCGGGCATGCCCAAGTCATCCCCATGGAAGACATCAACCTGCATTTCACCGGTGATTTTCACGCCATCGCGGCGGCCAACAATTTGCTCGCAGCGATGATCGACAACACCGTCTATTGGCGCATGGAACAGGGCTTGGACAATCGCCGCATCAGTTGGCGGCGCGCGGTGGACATGAATGATCGTTCGTTGCGCGACATGGTCACCAGCTTGGGCGGTGTGTCCAACGGTGCGCCCCGACAAGGTGGTTTCGACATCACTGCGGCCAGCGAAATCATGGCGATCTTGTGCTTGGCCACCGACTTGGCCGACCTGCAACGCCGCCTCGGCAACATCATCATCGGTCAGGATATGGAGCAGCGACGCTTTGTGCGCGCATCCGAAATCAAGGCCGAAGGGGCGATGACCGCGTTGCTCAAAGACGCGCTCAAGCCCAATCTGGTGCAGACCTTGGAAGGCACACCCGCGTTCGTGCACGGCGGTCCGTTCGCCAACATCGCCCACGGCTGCAACACCTTGATGGCCACCAAGACGGCGTTGAAGTGCGCCGACTATGTGATCACCGAGGCCGGCTTCGGTGCCGATCTCGGCGCGGAAAAGTTCTTCGACATCAAGTGTCGCAAAGGTGGGCTCAAGCCCGACGCGGTGGTGCTGGTGGCGACGTTACGCGCGCTGAAAATGCAAGGTGGGGCGAAAAAGGGCGAGTACGCCGAGGCCAACGAAGACGCGTTGATCAAGGGTTTTGAAAACCTCTCGCGTCACGTCGAAAATCTGCGTCACTTCGGTGTGCCGATGGTGGTGGCGCTCAACCGCTTTGCGGCGGATACGGACCAAGAGGTCGATTTGTTGCGCCAGCGCTGCGCGGAACTGGAGGTCGAAGCCATTGCCTGCACCCATCACGCCGACGGCGGTGCGGGGGCGGAGGAGTTGGCGAACGCGGTGGTTAAATTGGCCGAGTCCGATGCATCGGAATTTCAAACCCTATACCCTGACAATATGCCGCTGTGGGACAAGACCCGCACCGTGGCGCGCATGATGTACGGCGCGCAAGGCGTGATCGCGGACAAAAAAATCCGCGCTAAATTCAAGATGTATCAAGACGACGGCTTCGGCCATCTGCCGGTGTGCATCGCCAAAACCCAATACAGCTTTTCCACAGATCCGGACCTGTTGGGCGCGCCCAGCAACCACGTTATGCCGGTGCGCGACGTGCGCCTGTCTGCGGGCGCGGAATTCGTGGTGGTGATCTGCGGCGACATCATGACCATGCCCGGCTTGCCGCGTCACCCATCGGCCGAAGACATCCGCGTCAACGTGGATGGTGAGATCGAGGGGCTGTTTTAGGTTTCCCGCGAACGCAAGAACGCTGCCACTTCGTCTTTGGGTAGTGGTTTGCTGAACAGATAGCCTTGCAAGTGGTCGCACTTGATTTCACTGAGGAAGACTTGTTGGGCTTCGGTTTCCACGCCTTCGGCGATGACCTTGAGGCCCAGTTGATGGGCTAAGGCGACGGTGGCGGCGCTGATGGCGGCGTCGTTTTCATCCGTCGTGATGTCGCGCACGAACGAGCGGTCGAGTTTTAAAAACTGAATGGGCAAGCGTTTGAGGTGCGATAGCGATGAATAGCCCGTGCCGAAATCGTCAATGGCGATGTCCACGCCGATGCTGCGCAGTGCGGTGAGGTTGACGATGGCCTCATCGGGGTTGTGCATGGCGGTGGTTTCGGTGATTTCGGCCTCAATGTCGCCGCTGCTGATCCCGTAGCGCTGAAAGGCCTCTTCGAACTGAGTGATGAGGCGTGGCGAGTACAATTGGTTGACGGAAAGGTTGACGGCGATGCTGACCTTTAAGCCTTGTTCGCGCCACTCAACCTGTTGGCGGCAGGCTTCTTGGATCACCCATTCGCCAATGGCAATGATCAGGCCGGTTTCTTCGGCAAACGCAATGAACTCATCGGGTGGCACCAGTCCACGGTCTGGGTGATGCCAGCGGATGAGAGCTTCGACCCCGCTGATGTGCATTTTTGATGCGTTTATTTTGGGTTGGTAATAGAGCTCAAACTGCTCATCTTCCAGTGCGGTGCGAAGGTCCTTTTCCAGGGTGACACGGGCCTGAACCTCGGTGTTCATTTCAGGGGTGAAGAATTGGTATCCATTTCGACCCTGGGCTTTGACGTGATACATCGCTGTGTCCGCCTGTTGCATCAAGATCTCAACATTGTCGCCATCCATGGGGAAAATACTGATGCCGATGCTGGTGGTGGAATGAACGTCTTCTTGGCCGGGCTGATAAGGCTCGCTTAGGGCGCGCATAATTTTTTCGGCCACGGGCGTTGCGTCGGTGTCTTTTTTCAGGCCGTTGAGGATAACCACGAACTCATCGCCGCCCAGGCGTGCAATGATGTCGCTTTCGCGCGATATGGCGCGCAGACGTCTCGCCACCTCAATCAATACCGCATCGCCGGCATGGTGGCCGATGGTGTCGTTGATGTTTTTAAAGTGGTCCAAATCAATAAACAGAACGGCTAAATATTGCTGTGCTCTGCGGGCCGTGCGCAGGGCTTGTTCTAGTCGTTCTTCAAAACTGTAGCGGTTGAGCAGTCCGGTCAGCGCATCGTGATGGGCCAGTTGATTGATGTGTTCTTCGGCGCGCTTGCGCTCCGTGATGTCGGTAATGGTGCCGACGTAACCGACGATTTCGTTGACATCGTTGAGCTGTGCCAGGGCTTGGCCCACGACCCAGGTGCTTTTGCCGTCGGCGGTTCTGAAACGGTACTCGGCCTTGAACGGGCGGTTGTTTTTAGTGGCGGCGGACCATTCCGCGAAGACTTGTTCTTTATCGTCGGGGTGCAGGCCGTTCGTCCACCCTTGTCCAAGCGCTTGCTCTTGGCTCATGCCCGCAATGGAGCACCACTTTTGATTGGTGAAAAGGCAGTTGCCTTTTGGGTCGGTGTAATAGACGCCCACGGGTGACGCTTCGGTCAGGATTTTAAATTTCTTTTCGCTTTCGCGGACCTCTTTGGTGCGGGCGTTGACTTCGCGGCGCAGCCACACCACGCCCAGCCATAAGGCGAATACAAAAACGGCGATGACGCCAACGGTCCAGTAAGCCCAAGGGGGAATGACCTCTTTCACCGGACCGGTGAACCAGCGTGCGAGCAACAGAGAATAGCGCGAAGACGGGTCGTTTTTCTGGATCGAAAGATGGCGGTCGATGGCCGCTAAAAGCTCACTGCCCGTTCCTTTGGGCGCGGCGAAGCGCAATTCAATGGGGTTGAAACGGATGTCGGTGGGCAGCGCTTTGTATTTTTCCGCGTTGTAAATATGAAATGTTCTGGCGACGATGCCGACATCGGCTTGCCCGTTGTCGACGCTTTCCAGGGCTTGTGCATAATATTTTACGGGAACTTCGATGTAACTGAAGCCAAAGGACGCAGCCAGTTTTTCCAATGCGACCGTGTGCACGTTGCCGGGGATCAACGCAATGCGCTTGCCGTTTAAGTCGGCGATGCTGTTGAGCACCGTTTTCTTGTCGCGGTAGATCACGGCCCAATTGTTCGCAGAGGCTTGGGATGAAAATTCGTATTTATTCGCCCGTACGGGCGTGTGGGCGATGCCGCCAAGCAGGTCGATGCGTCCCGTATCCAACTGTTTGAGCAGTTCCGGCCATGGCTTTTCGACAAAAGAGAGATTCCAGTGTTCCGTTTGAGCGACGTCGCGGATGATATCGATCGCAAAACCTTGAGGCGGCTTGCCTTTGCCGTGAATGCCGATGGGCGGGTTTTGGGCGACACCAACACGAACGGTTTTGCCATCGGCAAACAGGTGTTCTTGGTAAGTGTATCGGGGATCGGAATGTACGCTTTCATCCGCCGAGGCCGGGTGTGCGGTGAGCGCAAAGCAGAGCGCCATACATAGATGTGCTGCGCGCATGTACGCGTACCAAGCGTGCTTGGGGACATGGGATAGGAACATATCAGGCTTCTCTGTATCGTCAGACGTCATCACCATGCCGTTTTAAAAGACAAGGCGTCAATGTTATTTTTCATTTATTTCAATTGCTTAAGGTGGAGAACGCGGTGGTTTTTTCTATGCTAGGCGTGTGCGGTTTGGTGTGTGCAGCTTGGCGTGATTTGGTTTTTTGCTTTCGATCCTATGCGCGACGTCACAGCCTGGGGGCTCCTGCCGTGTCACGTTATGGTTCATGGAAACTTTAGCGGGAGATACGGATATGCATATGATCGCTAAGCCTACCCGCCTGATGATTAAGGGAAAAATGCCCTTTGTGCTGCCCGTTGTCATCGGCGCTGCGGCCAACGCTCTGTTTTGGGGCGGCTCGTTTATTCCCTACAACCCGGTTGAGGCGGAGTTTTTCGTCTACCTCAACGCAGCGGTGATGCTGCTGGGTATTTTGCTCGCCGTGGGCGGCGGCGCGATGGCCTTGTTGATCGGCTTTCGCCAATTTTCCACCGCGGCCTTTGGTGGCATCGCGGCCAACTCGATCGTTTTGACGGCGGTTGGTCTGTTGATGTGGGGGGTGCTGTTCCGCGCCGTTTAGAGCAGCTCTTGCGGATCGGTGACGTCGAGGCCTTGGGCCTCGGCCACCGCCCGGCAGGTGACTTTTCCGCCCATCACGTTCAAGCCGTTTCTCAGATGCGCGTCGTCTTTCAGCGCTTGTTCAGCGCCTTTGTCGGCGATGGCGAGGATGAACGGCAGGGTCGCGTTGTTGAGCGCATAGGTCGAGGTGTGCGGCACCGCGCCGGGCATGTTGGTGACCGCGTAATGCACCACGTCGTGCAGAATATAGGTGGGATTGGCGTGGGTGGTGCCGTGGGACGTGGCGAAGCAGCCGCCTTGATCGATGGCGACATCGACCACCACCGCGCCTGCGCGCATGGCTTTGATCATCTCTGCGCTGACCAGCTTGGGCGCGGCGGCACCGGGGATCAGCACCCCGCCGATCACCACGTCGGCCTCAGTCACATATTGTTCCAAGGTCTCAGAGTTGGAATAGACGGTTTTGATGCGTGCGCCGAAGCGCGCGTTGAGGGCGCGCAAGGTCTCATTGCTTTTGTCCAACACCACCACCTCCGCACCGCTGCCGATGGCCATCAGCGCCGCGTTGGTGCCCACCGTGCCGCCGCCGATGACGGTGACTTTCGCCGGGGCGACACCCGGCACCCCGCCCAGCAACACGCCGCGTCCGCCCGCTTCGCGTTCCAAAGCGTGCGCCGCGACCTGGATCGACATGCGCCCGGCGACCTCGCTCATGGGGTGGAGCAACACCAAATCGCCGTGCGGCGACGTCACGGTTTCATAGGCGATGCAGGTTGCCCCGCTGGCGATCAGGTCGTTGGTCTGTGCGGTATCGGGGGCCAGATGCAGATAGGTAAACAGGATTTGGCCGGGGTGCAGTTGCGCGCGTTCAGCGGCTTGGGGTTCTTTGACTTTGACCACCAGGTCGGCTGTGGCCCACACGGTGGCCGCGTCCGGGGCGATGGTCGCACCAAGTTTTTCGTAGTCCCGATCGGATGCGCCGATGCCGATACCGGCGTCATGCTCAATCACCACGCTGTGGCCGTGGCCCAACGCTTCACGCACGCTGGCGGGCGTCATGCCGACGCGGAACTCGCCGCCTTTGATTTCCTTTGGAATTCCGATCCGCATGGAACATCTCCCGGTTGCTGTGCAGCTTGGCGTTCTCTTTAAGTATGAACGTCATAGGGGCGTTTGCAAGGCCGTTGAAGGTTTTCAGGTCATATGATATGTTCTTGTTTCGTTCTGTTTCCGTATTGTCCATGAACAGGAGCCGCACCCATGTCTCAACCGTTGGCGAAGTCCCCATTGAATCGCGCCGTTCCCCCGGCGTATGGATCGCCACCCGTGTGGTTGTCCTTGGGCCAAGGGCGGGCCTGGCGCGCCGGGGCGAAAACCAAACGCGCGCTGCCGGTTTTGGCGAGTTCCGTGCGCGCGGGCTTTCCATCCCCGGCAGAAGATTACATCGAAGGCAGCCTGGACTTGAACCGTCATTTGATCCGCCACCCGGCGGCGACCTTTATCGTTCGGGTCGAAGGCGAATCAATGACCGGGGCGGGCATTTTTCCCGGCGATTTGCTGGTGGTGGATCGCAGTGTCGAGCCCCATGACGGCCACGTGGTGATCGCGGTGCTCGATGGCGAGTTGACGGTCAAGCGTCTCAAGGGGCGCGATGGGGCGTGGCGGTTGGTGGCGGAACATCCCGATTTTTTACCGATCCCCATGCCCAATGATGAGGAAGGTGGGCAAACCTCGGCCATTTGGGGGGTGGTGACCAATTCGGTGCGGGACCTGTCGAAATGACCCGGCTTTTCGCGCCCACCGCGCAGCAGCTATTCGCCTTGGTCGACTGCAATAACTTTTATGCATCGTGCGAGCGGGTGTTTCGCCCCGACCTGGAAGGCCGCCCGGTGGCGGTGCTGTCCAACAACGACGGCTGCATCGTGGCACGTTCAAGTGAAGTCAAAGCCATCGGTATCCCCATGGGCGCACCCTATTTCAAGGTTCGCGATTTGTTGAAGCGTTATGACGTGCAGGTGTTTTCGTCCAATTACGAACTCTACGGCGACATGTCGGCGCGGGTGATGGCGGTGCTCAGCCAATACAGCCCGGATGTGGAAATCTATTCCATTGATGAGGCGTTCTTGGGGCTCGACGGGTTTGACGGCTGGGACCTCGACGCCCACGCCCGCGATCTTCGCGACACGGTCAAACGCTGGACCGGAATTCCGGTGTCCGTCGGTATCGCACCGACCAAGACCTTGGCCAAGCTGGCGGCGGAGCGGGCTAAGAAGAACCCACAATTGGGCGGCGTTGCGGTTTTGACCGATCCGGAGGGCCTTGAAGCAGCGCTGGCGGCGAGCTCGGTGGGCGACGTTTGGGGCATCGGGCGACAGTGGTCGAAACGCCTCAAAGCCCTGGGCGTGCTCAGCGCGTTGGACTTCGCCCACCAGTCGGAACACTGGGTGCGCAAGAATTTAGGGGTTACCGGCGCGCGCACCCAGGTGGAGCTGCTGGGCAAGCCTTGTTTCGTTCTGGAAAGTCAGCCGTCTGATCGCAAGTCGTGCGTTGCGTCGCGGTCTTTTTCGAAAACGGTGAGCGACTTCGACGACGTCAAAGACGCCATCGCCACCTTTGCCGCGCGGGCGGGCGAACGTTTGCGCCAAGGGGGATTGGTGGCGGGGCAGGTCACCGCGTTTGCCCTTACCGACCGCTTCGACACCCGTCAGCCCCAGTATCAGGCCAGCGCCACGGTGGCGTTGGCAAGTCCGTCGAACCTCACCGCCGATTTGACCCAGGCGGCGCTGAGCGCGTTGCGTCGCGCCTATAAGCCGGGCATTGGCTATAAAAAGGCCGGGGTGATGATGCTCGACCTCGCCCCGGCGGGGGCCGCGCAGCCAACTTTGTTTGCGCCCCCCGCAGTCTGTCGGGATAAAGCCGAGCGGCTACAAGGCGCATTGGATCGCCTCAATGGTGGGGCGAGTGGGGGGCAAAAAAGCGGCCGCGATCTGGTGCGTTTGGGGGCGACGGGGTTCGGCACCGGGTGGCATTTGCGCCGCGAGCACCAATCACCGCGCTACACCACGGCGTGGGCGGAGTTGCGGCGCGTGCGCGCTTAACGAAAGCGGTCTGCGTTCAGGGTTAACGGCTGACGTTGGTTTTGTAGATTTTGGTCATGGTGATGGCCAAGTGGTCTTCGACCACGACCACTTCGCCGCGGGCGATGAGGTTGCCGTTGGCTTTGATCTCGATGTCTTCGCCGACGCTACGTTCCAACTGCACCACGGCGCCACGGCCCATCTTGAGCAGCTGGCTGACCTTCATGTTGGCGGTGCCCAGAACAGCCGTGACTTCGAGCGGCACATCCAAGAGGGCCTTGTGCTCGTCTTCCTCGTTTATGCCATTTGCCATGGTTGCTCTCAGTTCACGAATCGTTTCGACAGGCACGCAGTATAGCGCCTTATCCCTTAAACGACCATGAACGGCTTTATGCTATGTGAGATCAATCTTTGGTGAAGAGGTTAACGCGCATAGGTTGGTCGAAAGAATAACCATCGGTGACCGCTTCACCGATGCGTGTAAAGGCTTCTTTAAGCGCCTCTTCTTGCTTGAGGAACTCGTCTTCGCGATGTGGATTGGTGCGCAGCAGGCGTTCTTTGAATTGGGCAAAGTCCGCATGCACGGCGGGGTGAATGTAGGTGAATTCGCTTTGCGGGCTAAGGCCGAGTGTTTCAGCGCCTTGCAGGGCCTCATACGCTTTCGCGCGAACCTCTGTTTCGTCGTGCACAGGCTGCATCAATTCAAAATTGGGGCCTTCGGCGACCGGTTCACTGACGTACAGAACCCCGCCGGATTTTAACACTCGGGTGGCCTCGCTGAGCGCCAGCGTCATGTTGTCCACATCGACGTGATGCAAGCTGTTGAAAAACACCACTACGTCGATGCTGTCGGACGCAAACGGCAGCTCTTCGGCGCGCCCGTCATAATAGACCTCGCCAGCCACAGGCTTTGCCGCGTGAGCGATTCCCAACTGCTTGGGGTTGCATTCGACGCCAAAAGCCTTGGCGCCGTGGCGGGTCATCAAACGCACCAGGTGTCCTTCGCCGCAGCCGACATCGACAGCTTTTTTGTCGTGAAAATCGAGCGTCGCGGTCAGGACTTCGCTGTTGGTGCGTCTGGAAGGGGATGCGGTCATGGCCTTGCCGTTAATCGTGTGGTGTTGAGGGCGCAGGGTCCACACCCGTATCTTAAGATCACGGATATAGTGCGATTTGCGCTTTTAACAATGGGTGCTTCTTTTAGGACGAGCGCCCCGCCAGGGCAACTGTGAAAGTGTCACACCTGTGCAGGTTGGCAAGCAGGGACAATCAATTGACGTTGGATAGACGCCACGCCGCCAATTGTGCTTGGCGGCGCTGAGCGAAGGTGTCGGCGCGGCTCGCCCCGGTTGGGCGCGATAAGTGCGAACCGGGCTTTAAGGCGTTGACGCGGTTGGCAATTTCCTGGCCGGGTCGGATGCTGCCGACACCTGATCTGCGGACTTTAAAGGCTTTGTTGAAACGCTGGGTGGCGCTGGGGTCGGGCTGAACGATGACCGATCTTGGGGCCGTCATGTCCGCGATGTTCGCGCTGGCGGTCATAACGTCCGCTTGCGCCGTCTGCTTCCACAGCTTCGAAACCTTTGCGCGATAGGTCTGGTTGAGCTTCGGTGTGGTGGAATGATAATCACCTGCGGCCTGTAACCAGGAATTGGAAACCGCGTGGCGGACTTTAAGAAAATCGGCGGCATAGGCGGCATTGGCGTGAGCGTCGAATGCCTGTTCGATACTGGAAAAGGCATCGGGGTGATATTTCAGATTGATTTGCATGCAGCCGACATCGATATTTTCCACGCCGTTGGCTTGCAGCGCTTGCACGAATGCGATGGCATCGACCCGGTTGGGCAGAAAATGCCCCTTGCCCCCGGTCGTAACGGTCCAGGGCCAGGCAATAATTTCCCCCTTAGCGGAACCTGTGTCTTCAAACCAACGACCCGATTCGGCCAGTGAAATGGCCTGTAAAAGGCCCCGGGGGATGGCTTTGCGGCGCTCTTGCTGGGCAATCGCTGAAATGCAGGTATTACCTTCTTTTTCAAAGGCTTGTGCAGTTTCATCAAGCGATGCGGAAAAAGCGCGGTCGGCCAAAAGCAAGACCACGCCGGCGACCAGCCCGGCCACAATGGGCCGGGTGTAGGCGAAACGAAAGAGGGGTGTGGCTGTCATCATCATGCCTAAAACTAAGCAAAGGACGTGCCAGATTTGGGCAACTGAGTATGTACAGAAAGTGACTGCTGAGTTGGGCGCCGACTTAGTCGGGCAGGGTATCGTTGCCGGGGCCCAGCGCACGCTGCATAATCACCGTGTCCACCCACGCGCCGAATTTGAAGCCGGTGGATTTCAAGTGTCCCACCTGCTCGAAGCCATAACGCTTGTGCACATTGATGGACGCCAGATTCTGCGCCCCGCCGATCACGGCAACCATTTGGCGATAGCCCAAATCCGTGCAGCGTTCAATCAAGGTGTTCAGCAACTGGGATCCGATGCCCATGCCGGTGGCTTCGGGCTCGACGTAAATCGAATTTTCGGCTGTGTAGCGATAGGCCGATCGGGGGCGGAAAGCGGTCGCGTAAGCGTAGCCGTGCACAACACCGTTCAATTGAGCCACGATATAGGGCGCACCCATATCGAGAACCGCTTGGCGACGCTCAGCCATGGTATCGGCGTCCGGCGCAACTTCTTCAAAGCTGGCGGTGCCGTTTTGCACATGGTGGGCGTAAATGCGTTGGATGTCGGTCACGTCTTCGGGCCGAGAATCGCGGATGATGATTGAATTTGCGGATTTGCTCATAACGGCTTTACCGTTTCAAGAGGTTCAGGTCGATGCCGACCAAGGCTTCGATGAGCACGCTGAGATCTTGAGCCAATTTGGCGAAACCGTTTGCACGGGTGATGGATTGCTCGTCCATATACAGGGCGCGGTTCACTTCGATCTGTAAAGCGTGCGCGTTTTCAGCCGGTTTGCCGTAATTGCGGGTGGTGAAACCACCGGCGTAAGGGGTGTTCAGCACCACCCGGTAGCCCATGTCGCGCAGCACTTGGTGGGCCATGTTGGTGATGCGTTGATTGCATGCCGAGCCATTGGCGTCGCCCAGCACCATGTCCACACGGTCGTTACCGTGATCGCGATCCATGGGGCCGCCAATCGACGGCATGGAATGGCAATCGACCAGCAGGTACGCGCCGAATTGATCGCGGGTGCGCTGCAACAGCATGTCCAGCGCGGCGTGATAGGGTTTGTAGCAATGCTCAATCCGGCTTTGCGCTTCAGCGAAGGTGATCTTATCGGCATATATTTCGGCACCATCGGTGACCACCTTGGCCACGGTGCCGAGCCCGGCGCGAATCCGTGGGCTGGTGGTGTTGACCCAATCGGGCAGGGGCGCGTCGAACATCGCGGGGTCCAGTTCCCACGGTTCGCGATTGGGATCGGCATAGGCGCGGGGGAAATGGGCGCGGATCAGCGGTGCGCCGAAATGCGGGGCTTGTTCGTACAGCTCATCGACAAAAGCATCTTCGGATCGGCGCAGCGACACCGGATCCAGTTGACTGGCGGCGACGAACGCGGTCGGATAGTCCCGCCCGCTGTGGGGCGAGGCGAACACCACAGGCGCGGTCTGCACGAGCGGCTCTAAAATATCGAACGGTGTCTCAACTTCTTTGTCCAGCAACGGCGTGGCGCTGAGAATTTGGCTGGTCATGGGTTCGCGATATCCCGTTTGCAAGGCGGAGGGCCTGAGGACGCCTGAGGAAGAATGTGAAAGTAAAACGCTTTGCCGCGCCCTGACATATTGGTGTTACAGACTGATACCCGCCGTGGCAACGCCAAATTCATGGCCGTAAAGACAAGTTGAGCGCCTTAATCGTGATTGGGGGCTTGCCAAGCCCGCCGGATCGGACTAAAAAGCCGCGTCCGCCGCACTTAGACCGCACTCGCGCGGTGGACCCGATACCAATCGGGCGCGTAGCTCAGCGGGAGAGCACCTCGTTGACATCGAGGGGGTCACTGGTTCAATCCCAGTCGTGCCCACCATCAAAACCCCAAGGGAAACCTTGGGGTTTTGTTATGTCTGGCGGTCGAAATTCACTTTAAATGAACATTACGTCGCTTTAAATGCCCCCTCAATGAGGTGGCCCAGAATACGGTTTTAGATGCAGTTAATAGTCGATATGGACGCGCCAATGGGCTTCTTGTGGCCCATCACGTCAGGCACTGTCGATAATTTATTTTAGACGGGCACCTTGGGCCTATCCAAAAAAAACCGGGGCGGGGCGGCGTATGTTTCCGTCGTATCGAAACCGCGCGTCTTGTGGCCCCTGGTAGTCGCTATACCGGCCATAGGGACGTACTTCTGGCGCAACACCCAGTTAAGGCGTCAGTCTACGCCTAAGATCGCTTTCGCCATCCTTCAGAAACCCCACGGGCTTGGCCTCTTTGAGTTGGCGGCGGACTTGCCATGCTGGTTCACGATGGGGACCGAGCTGACCTTACCGCGCTCATTTTGGTTCGGAGCAATCCATATCGGCAGCATTTCCATGTCTTGAATATCCGTCCGAAACCGTTCCAATTCAGCTTCAACCCCTCTGAAAACGCACGTCACCTGTTCAGGTGATGTGCGTTTTTGTTTGTGCGCGGAAGATGGGCAACGTGAACACCTGTTTGCGTAATCGGTTTACCTGGGAATGAAACGGTGAGCGACAGGTGTTCACACAGAACTGCGCAATGCGGGACTTGCGTTTCACCTGTTCGGGTGATGTGCCGCCCCATTGAAATGCGGAGGATGAGCTTAAACCACCATCAATCCGCACGAAGGCGAAAGCCCTAAAACGCGAAAGGGGAGAACAATTGAGTATTCATACGGTCGAAAAAGTCCTGTGGGACTTGATGGCGATGCCACACAAACAAGAAGCGTTTTCATCCGCACCCGACGCGATGTTGGGCGAGTATCAGCTCGCCGACGATGAGAAAATCCTTCTCAAAAATTGGGATGTGCGTGTGATGACGGACCGGGGTGTCAGCCCGATGCTGACGATGATCTCTTGGATGGCGGTTCGCGGCCAAGAAGAGATGCCGGAATACATGCGTCGCATGAACACCCCCGCCGGGCAGTGAGGCGCCAAAGCGCACCTGCCAAAACGGAACGCCCCCACAATAGAACGCTAAGACTGATTTAGGAGTGAGCACAGTGGCACAAATCGTAGCCGGTTTCATGATGCCCCATGACCCATTGATTGCAGCAGCCCCGATGGCGCCGCCAGAAGAAAAGCGCAACAACTGCATGGACGGTTTCGCCCGTATTGCCGAACGCATTCGTGAATTGAATGTCGATACCGTGGTGGTGATTGGTGACGACCACTACACCTTGCACGGACCGGGTTGTGTTCCCCAGTGTATGATCGGTATCGGCGATGTCGAGGGTCCGATCGAGCCATGGGTCGGGATTGAGCGCTCCGTCATCGAAAACAATACCGCCCTTGCCGAGCACATTATGCAGGTCGGTTTTGACAGCGGCGTCGATTGGGCGGTGTCAAAGACGCTGATGCTCGATCATTCCGGCGTTATTCCCATTCACTATTCCGTAAAGCCGGTTGGGGGCGTGAAGTCCATCCCGGTTTACATCAACTCTGGCATTGCGCCGGTGATCTCGTCCAGGCGCGCGCACCAGATTGGTGAAGTGATCGGCAAAGCCGTCGAGTCTTGGGGTGGGGATGAGCGCGTTGCCATCTTGGGCACCGGCGGCATCAGCCACTGGGTCGGCATGGCCGAAATGGGCCGCGTCAATGAAGAGTGGGATCACAAGATCATCTCCTGCGTGGAGCAGGGCGACGTTCAATCTCTGATCGACATCAGTGATGCAGAAATCATCACCGAAGGCGGTAATGGCGGTCTGGAAATCAAAAACTGGATCTGCGCCATGGGTGCCATGGGCGCGCTGAAAGGCGAGCTGATCGCCTATGAGGCCGTGCCTGAGTGGGTATGTGGTTGCGGCTACATGGAACTGACGGCGGCCTAGGGAAAACCGATGAGCACCAATATCGATTTCTATTTCGACTTCATGAGTCCGTTCGCATATCTGGCGCGTCACCGTCTAGCGGCGTGCGCTGCAGAGTACGCGTGCGAGATCACTTATAAGCCGATCGATCTAGCCAAGGCCAAGTTGGCTGTCGGTAATACCGGCCCATCCAACCGCGAGATGCCAATCAAATTGAAGTACCTGGTGAAGGACCTCAAACGCTGGGCTGATTTGTACAATCTGCCGTTTGGTTTCATCGGCAATGTCAACACCGCCAAGCTCAACAAGGGCGTGTTTTACGCCCATGAAAATGGGCGTGTCGATGATTACGTCAGCCAGGCTTACCACCTGACGTGGGGCGAAAGCGGTGCGCCTGACGATGTGGAACTGCTGCGCAAGTTGGCCTTGAGCCTAGATTGGGACCCGAGCGACTTCCTCGCATACTTGGACTCAGATGATGCCGAAAACGCGTATCAGGCCAGCATTGATGACGCCATCTCGAAAGGTGTGTTCGGCGTTCCGACGATGACCATCGATGATGAGATGTGGTGGGGCAACGACCGCTTGTTCATGCTCGAAGCCTTTCTGGCGGAACGCTTTTCATCATCTAAAGCCATCGCTTAAAGCCGCTTTTCAAACCGGAGAGACATCATGGTTAATGACAAAGAACACCTGCAATCCGCGATGAAAGAGGCGATGCGCCGCCTAGCCGGATCGGTGTGCGT
>Ga0316204_10000626_pt1 | contig 122991 bp, 105 predicted proteins | sample 6monrhotite_MG_2_FD_205661 | JGI IMG/M metagenome (GOLD analysis project Ga0316204, IMG submission 205661) | Microbial mat bacterial communities from mineral coupon in-situ incubated in ocean water Damariscotta River, Maine, United States -... | ecosystem: Environmental > Aquatic > Marine >...
CCAAGTCGGCCAGAGGCCTAGCCGCTGGCCCGGTTTATCGGCCCAACGCTTTCTTTCTCCTTCCAGGGGCTGTACTCAGCGGCCCCTGGAGAAACGAAGCGTTGAGCTGATAAGCTCACAAACTCCTGTAAAGGAGACGGTAAGACGTTGCTTGTTTAGAAATGAGCGAGCGGCGGATTATTCCAAGGATGGAAAAACGCTTAGAAGTTTTAAGCGACGCCCCAAGGACGGGGCTATCGACTACGGCCTCAAACAAGTTTGAGGCCCACGGCTAGGCTGGATGCCAATGCCATTGGGCTTTGCCCAAAAAGGATCCTTGGGAAACCAAGGTCTGACAAACAGATCGGGCTGGGGACAGCCTGAAGGTACTCACAGGGAAAACCTGAGATTTTTCATGGAATGAGGAATCAACGATTTGTACCAACAGCTCTGCCGGAACATTGGATGGTTTCTGGGCAAAGTCGGTCTAACCCATTCGTAGCGCTCATTGATCGAGGGCTGCAATGAAACAGTATAGGTAAAAACAACACTCGATCCAGGAAGGAACGAGGTAATCTCAAGGAGGACACCATGACTTTACGAATCAACCATAACATTGCCGCTGTGAACGCACACCGCAATCTAACCGCAAACGATTCTGCAATGAGCAAGACCTTGGAAAAATTGTCCAGTGGTCTAAAAATCAACCGGGCCGCCGATGGCCCCGCCGCTTTGGTGATCAGTGAGCAAATGCGAGGACAAATCGCTGGTTTGTCTCAAGCGATTGACAACTCGGAAACTGCGGTCTCTATGGTACAAACCACAGAAGCCAACTTAAACGAAGTGAGCCGGTTGCTCACCTCTGTAAGGCAGCTAGCGGTTCACGCAGCGAACGAAGGCGTCAATGATGAGACAATGTTAGAGGCGGATCAACAGGAAATCCAGAATGCCTTGTCCACCATTGACCGAATCTCGAGCCAAGCCCAGTTCGGGACCAAACGATTGCTTGATGGTTCTCAAGGAGCCAGTGGTTCGACCACCGGCGACGGACTAGAATTCTTAGGCGCTGGTTTGAAAACTATGGACAGCCGAGAGTCTGGCTTCTCTGTGAACATCACTCAGAACGCTTCGAAGTCCTTCGGTCAAGGTACAGTCGCTCTGACCGACGAGTTGGTGCAAAGTGGAGAAGACTTCACCATCATTGAAAATGGAAAGATGGCTTCTTACCGAACCACCATGGACGATACTGTTGAAACAGCGGTCCAGAACTTGGCTTCTGAAATCAAACGAAACGGTTTGAACGTAGACTTGAGTCTGAGTGAGAATGGAACCCTGCGTGTGGACCACAAAGAGTACGGTTCTTCTTACGGATTCCAGTTCTCTTCTTCAACTGAAGGAGTCTTGGGTAAAGTCGGCGGTGAAATCGAAGTTTCACAGGCTGGTGAAGACATCAAAGGAACCATCAACGGTGAGTCTGCGATCGGTGCCGGTCAGGTCTTAACTGGGATGGAAGGCACCAAGAGTGTCGATGGCTTGCAGCTTCGATTCCTCGGAGAAGCCGGTACTGATGGGGAAATCCCAGAAGGTGGCGCTGAAGTGGGCCGGGCCTATGTTTCACAGAATGCCATGAACTTCCAGGTTGGCGGTAACCATGGTCAAACTGTAGGCATCTCGGTAGCGAGTGTTGATACCCGAACTATGGGGAACAACATCCATAACGAGTCTGGCTTTGATTCGGTTGCCCAGATTGATGTGCGAACTTTTCAAGGAGCACAGGATGCCTTGAAGTTGGTGGACAGTGCCATCACTCATGTATCTGCTCGACGGGGTGAGTTAGGTGCCTTCCAGAAGAATACCTTGGAAAGCAACATGAGCAACCTTCGGATTGCCCATGAGAACTTGACCTCTTCAGAGTCCATCCTCCGCGATGTGGACATGGCTTCTGAAATGGCAACTTACACCAAGAACCAGATCATGACTCAGTCCGCGACAGCGATGCTCGCTCAAGCGAACCAGTCACCAAGCAACGTTCTTCGACTCCTTCAGTAAGGAGTCTACCCAAGCTCCCTCCGGGGAGCGTGGGGGAGTGAGTTCCCCAGGCCACTTGTTGGCCTGGGGCGTTGGTCTAAACGTTCAGTCAGGGCCACAGGTTGATTTACCTGGCTAGCCCAGGCAAGACAAAAATCGGGGAGCCGTCTGGTTTACCAGCGGGATTTTTAAGTCTTCAAGCCTGTGGCTCTAACTGAGTGTTTAACCTCTCGAGTGCAGAGAGTAGTCCTTATGTAGTTGCTTTCAGGGAAATTCAGGGAGTTAAGCTGTTGTAAATAAGCGTTTTAGCCGGCCTTAGTCTGTTGTCTTTTCGGCAGGTAAAATAGGTGGGGGACTATCCTCGAACGACCAGGCCCTAGGGCTCCATGGTTGGAGTGGTCCGTCAGAGCTCAGTAAAGAGTATCTCCATTCAGGGGTGATCCTGTTGGAGTCCGTTGTCTTGATCCGCCCAAAGGTGAGGTGAAATCGGCTGATCCAGAGTGTGTAAATGCACAGGGAGGGGTCGGTTTTTGAGGGAATCTCCCGAGAAGGGGGTGGTCCGTCAGAGCTCAGTAACGAGTATCTCCATTCAAGGGTAATCCTGTTGGAGTCCGTTGTCTTGATCCGCCCAAAGCTGAGGTGAAATGACCTGAGCCGGAGTGTGTAAATGCACAGGGAGGGGTCGGTTTTTGAGGGAGTCTCTCGAGAAGGGGGTGGTCCGTCGGAGCTCAGGAAAGAGTATCTCCATTCAGGGGTAATCCTGTTGGAGTCCGTTGTCTTGATCCGCCCAAAGCTGAGGTGAAATCGCCTGATCCAGAGTGTGTAAATGCACAGGGAGGGGTCGGTTTTTTGAGGGAGTCTCCCGAGAAGGGAGTGGTCCGTCAGAGCTCAGTAAAGAGTATCTCCATTCAGGGGTGATCCCGTTGGAGTTGGCTGTAGTTTGCTAGACATCCGGTTCATAGGGCTCTTAAACATGTGGGGCCTTCCAAAGGCCGAGTCCTTTGGGTGAATCAACCAAAATGACCGAGTCCGCCCAAGATAAAGAGTGGGCTCAAACCGGATGAAAGGATTGGAAAAGGAAATTTGGTTAACTCCTCGGAGTTAGCGGTATATAGCCCTTGGGCTGTCACTTTATAGAGAATTGTATGACTCGAAACATTCAGCAGGAGGGTATAAATTTTTAGAAAAAGTTGGCCCTTGTTATGAATCAATGAACTTATCAGCGGGACTGGATGCCCCGCTGTCTGGGGAGTACCCAGGGTTCCAGGGGACTGCGAACCCGGGCTAAAACCCTCAGTGTAGTTTATGAAACTCGCCCCCAGATGGATTTGAGGGTAGAGTTTACGCTAGCCGGATGGATTCCGGGTGGTCTGGAATTGGGTGAAAACCCAAGTTCTCAACTTGCTGCTTTGAGCAGCATGCTAAGCCCCGCCAGGAGGCAGGGTGTCCCATTCGTTTAGACATGGACGTTTGACAATGGTTGTTTGGTATCAAGGAAGCAAGGATGCGAGATTGATACCGACAATAGGTTCAAAAGGTAGTTCGGAGCTGTAAGAACAGCTGGAACTATGCCCTCAGGGGGGAACGGGATTTCGCAGGGGAACCTGCAGTCACAACATCCCTGGGCTTTGAGGGAGAAAACAGTTTGGCCAGGAAGGCCGAAGTGGTTTGGACCTATCTGATCGCCCCTTTTTCTATCCAAGAGAAGGTGGGCACTTAACTGACAAGGAGGTTGTCATGGCTTTACGAATTAACCACAACATTGCAGCCGTCAATGCTCACCGAAATTTGGTGACAAATGACGCGCAAATGTCGAAGACCTTAGAAAAATTATCTAGTGGTCTTAAAATCAACCGGGCAGCAGACGGCCCGGCTGCGTTGGTCATCAGTGAGCAGATGCGAGGACAAATCGCTGGTTTAAACCAGGCGATTGACAACTCGGAAACTGCCATCAGCATGGTGCAAACCACTGAATCCAATCTGAACGAAGTGAGCAATTTATTGACCTCTGTTCGACAGTTGGCGATCCATGCATCCAACGAAGGTGCCAATAACGAGGAGATGCTCGAAGCAGATCAACGAGAAATCAAAAATGCCTTAGAAACGGTCAACCGGATTTCTAAGCAGGCTCAGTTTGGTAACAAAAAGCTTCTTGATGGAACCAACGGTGCGTTAGGTAGCACCACAGGGACTGGACTGGAGTTTGTGAAAGCCGGTTTGAAAACCATGGATTCGTCCAGCAACGGTTTTGAAGTGAAAATCCTTCAAAACGCATCGAAGTCCAGCGCTCAAGGCACTCAAGCCATTAGCGATGAAGTGATTGCAGGCGGCGAAACCTTGATGATCATCGAAAACGGTAAAACCGCGATGTACACCACCAAGGCCGACGACACCGCAGACATTGCCATCAAAAACTTGGCATCTGAAGCGGCTCGAAACGGATTGGATGTGAAAGTTGGGCTTGATGACAGCCGGAAAATTTCGGTGACTCACAACCAATTTGGTAAGGATCATACCTTCCAAGTGTCTTCTACCACCGCAGGCGTGTTGTCTAAGGAAGGGGGAGAAATCGAGGTTGCTACAGCGGGTACTGACATCAAAGGTACCATCAACGGCGAATCCGCGATTGGTAAAGGCCAAGTCCTTAGTGGGATCAATGGTGCGCAGAATGTTGAAGGCTTGACTGTCCGCTACAGCGGTCAGGCAGGAACCGATGGGGAAATCCCTGAAGGTGGCGTCAGCGTAGGTCGAGCCTATGTATCGCAAAATTCTTTGAACTTCCAAGTGGGAGGAAATGCAGGGCAGACCGCTGGTATTTCAATCGGCAGCACTCATGCAACCGAATTGTCAAAGAACGTAGAAAACGCCTCAGGTTTTACCAGCTTGCAGGATATTGATGTCACCAACTTCCAGGGCGCACAGGATACCTTGAAGTTAGTTGACAGTGCGATCACAAACATCGCTCGATTCAGGGGTGATATTGGTGCCTTCCAAAAGAATACGTTGGAAAGTAACCTCAGCAACCTCCGTGTTGCGAACGAAAACTTGGTCAGTTCAGAGTCGGTCATCCGTGACGTCGATATGGCGTCTGAAATGGCGACCTTCACTCGGAACCAGATCATGTCTCAGTCCGCTACGGCGATGTTGGCTCAAGCGAACCAAACTCCTAATCAGGTGTTACGTTTGCTACAGTAAACTTGAAGGGGCCTTTGGCGGGGGCGTTCCCCGCTGAACTTCGCTGATCATTGGCGGAGGGCTCGCTCAAGAACCTTCGGTTTGTACAGGTGAAACTTTGGTCAGTTGCCTGGGCAGACCGGAAGCCCTAAGGTGCTGCTGAACGGTCGTGAGATCGTGAATGCCGAGCCTTAAGGTGACACTAGCCGCATGGGCAGGCAAAGGAGTAAGTTCGTTTGCTCCCTAGACTCTGGCACCTAAACCAGACCCCTTTGGATTCCCTCCAAAGGGGGCGGTAGGTATCTGTGAGATAGAAGCATCTGGGCCGGATAGGTTTCTCCTGTCCCCTGGAATTGATCCCTCGCTTTGTCTCGTTGTTCCTCTGTTGCGTATATTCCATACAACACACTCCCAGAACCAGAGAATTGCACAGCCACCGGATCGGTCGCTTTCAGATGGTCTCTTATATTGATGAGCTCAGGGAATTGAGTCGAGAGAGGGGCAAAGAAGTCGTTGTTCTTGGTGCTTATCTGTTCGATGACCTTCGGGTTATAGGGCCCGGGAGGTAAACTCCGCCTGGAATGTTCACAGGCTTTATAGGCTTGGGCGGTCGAAATATGGAGCTCTGGCTTGACCAGCAAGAGATGCCAGGGTGTCAGACCGTCCAGATCCGCAAACTCAGCACCGACTCCGGTGGCTCGTTGGGGTTTGGGGTCTAAAAAAAACGGAACATCGGCACCCAGTTCAAGAGCCAATTCTTGTAAAAGGCTGGGAGCCAACTCTAGGGTAAAAACTTGGTTTAAGACCGACAAAATACCGGCGGCATTTCCACTGCCACCTCCAAGCCCAGCACCGCTGGGGATATGCTTTGTAAGTTTTAAGGCAAATGAAAATTGAGCACCGATTTTTTGCTCTAGCCGGCGGACTGCACGAACAACGAGGTTTTCCTCCGGTGGGCACAGCTCGGGCTCGCATAAGAACCAAAACCCTTCATCAGGAAAGGGTAGAAGCTCGATTTGGTCAAACAAGGAAATGGGGACCAAGTCCAGTTCAAGGTCATGGTAGCCGTCGGGCCGTTTGCCTTGCACATACAAGTGCAGGTTGACCTTGGCTGGGGTTTGAAACGAGCAAGGTTCGGTGAGTCGGTACTCCCTCATAAGGCTAGATATTTATCCAGCAACCGAGTCAACTCAGACTTGGGTAGGGCACCAGAAACTAGCTCACCCTTGATCCGTTTGGTCTTTTTGTCGTAAAAACCAATCAAGAAACTTGGGGTTCCCCGAACTCCGATCGAAGCGGCTTGGTTGATGTCGTGGTGGACTTGACCCATGTATTTTTGGGTGTCCAAACACTTGTTGAATTTGCCTAGGTTTTTTACGCCCACTTGCTTGGCGTAGCTCTTTAAATCGCCGTCAGACAACGCTTGCTGATGTTCAAACAGGAGCTTGTGGTAGGGGTCAAATTTTCCCTGTTCTCGTGCGCACTCGACCGCTACAGCCGCATCGTCAGCCCGGTCGTGGAACTGGAGCGGGAAATGCCGGTAGCCGAACCAAGCTCTTGTTTTGTATTCCTTGCGGATTTCGGTGAGGGTCTCTTGCACTCGCCCGCAGAAAGGGCACTGGTAATCGGAAAACTCTAAAACCATCACTTTAGCATTGGGTCGGTTCCACAAAAAAGCGGTTTCCACCGGGATCTCAGCGAGCAACACCTCTGGTTTTTTGAGCGCCAAGCTGATTTTACCCTGCTTGAGGGCTCGGTTGTATAGAGCGTCAATCTTGGCTTGCAGTTGCTGGGCTTTGAGGAACTGGACAATTTGAGGCTTCAGGTCCTTATAGGGGCCTCGCTCTGACAACTTGTTTTTTACGTAGAACGCCTGAGCATCTTTGTCGCTGACCTGAAGGTTCGGTCGCTTTTGGAAGTCTGGCTCAGTTTTGGCGAGGGACTGTAACGCCTTGGACCGGAGCTTCCCGCTGACCGCTTCAAACAGCTTGATCCGTAGATCGTTGATCTCTTTGTCCTCAATTTCTGAAAGCCGAACGTCCTTTTTGTTGATTTGTCCAATCACCGGGTCGTCTTGGGTGATCAAAGGGCCTGCGGAGAGTTGGAGTGGCAACAACAGGGCCAGCAAAAAGACGGCTATTTTCATGGAATGATCTCGATATTAGCTTCAAAAAATGCGTCAACACAGGTAGAGCAGAGTTGAGTTCCACTCACTTCGCGGATGATGGAGAAGGCTTTTTCTTGGTCAAAGCCGTTTCGGTAGGGCCGGTTCGAAGTGAGGGCATCAAAACAGTCGGCCACTCCGCAGATTCGGGGTAACAGAGGGATTTCGTCCCCTTTCAGTCCGTTAGGGTAACCTAGACCATCGATTCGCTCATGGTGAAGTAACACCACGTCGATCATTGGTCCTAAACTGAGGATTGGCTTTAAAATGTCGGCGCCGATCGAAGGGTGGTGCCTGAACGTGGATACTTCTTCGTCGGTGAGTTTACCCGGCTTGAGCAGTAAGCCATCGGGGATCCCAATTTTGCCGACATCATGCAGTTTACCGCCGATCCATAGGGTCTCTAGATCCGCATCATCTAGGCCCATCTGCACGCCGATAGCTCTCGAGTACTCAGCGACTCGTTTGGAGTGACCACTGGTGTAATTGTCTCGGGCTTCGAGGGCTTGGATCAAGCTGGTGATGGTGGAAAGTAAGCCTGTTCGCTCGACAGCGAGTCGCTCCCGTTCTTTGAGTAACAGTTGGAATTGCTCGCTTAACAGCCGTTCGACGGTGAAAACAAATTGGTCTAAGTTAAAAGGCTTGACCATATAGGCCGCTGCCCCTTTGTGGACCATTTGCCGCATCACCGACTTCTCCGAGTTCGCCGACATGATCATGAAGGGAATCTGGGAATATTCCGGTTCGCTCAGTAGCCAGTTGAGAAACTCTTGGCCGTTCATGTGAGGCATGTCTAGGTCGCTCACAATGATGTCCGGTCGGCGCTCTGCTAACTTTTCTTGACCTTCGATCCCGTGCTTGGCGGTGACAACATTAAAACCAGCCCGTGACAGCCCCGTTTCCACCAGCTTCAACATGGTCAAGGAATCATCAACCACCAAAACAGTGCTCTCCATCTGCCGAGAGGCCTTTTCCATCACGTGGATGATATTTGCTTGAAGCTCTTCGTCGTTGATGCTTTTTGAAATATAGCTGGAAGCCCCGGCCTCGTAACCTCGGTTTTGGTCAGACTCTCCATCAAGCATGGAAATTAAGATCACCGGGATTTGGCGAGTGTCCTCGTCTTCTTTGAGCCGGCGGGTTAAATCCAACCCGTCTAAAAGGGGCATATCAACGTCGGAGAGGACCAAATCAACTGGGTGCAGGTGAATGATCTCTAGGGCCTCTTTGCCATCTGCCGCTTCGAGGGTCCTAGCCCCTAGGCGTTGTAGACGCAGCGAGAGGATCTTGCGGACCGCACTGCTGTCTTCAACGACTAAGACTTGTTTCTGCTCCAAAGGGAGGGAATTATTCACACCGCCTCAAAGTTATACTGTAGCCAAAACAGTGCCACAGGTTTGTTCACCGAAGACTTCTTGGGCTAAGGAGCCTGCAAAGAAGGTGGAGATTGAGCTTTTTAATAAAGTCATGTCTTCGTCGGTTGGGTTCATATTGCGCTCAAACCAACTGAAAAAGGAACCGATCTTCCGTGGGGTCACGTCTGAAAGCTCTGACCATTCTTTTTCTGAGGCATAGTCGTCGAACAAGGCGGTTAAGTCGTCAACCATCCGCTCAGATTGGTCTTCGTTCAACTCGGCTGATTCAGCCCAAGTTTCGATTTGCTTTAACAGACCACTGAAAGCAGAAGCGACCAAGGGCTCATCAGGGACATCAATGACGTCCAATTCCCCTGGGGTTGCAGGGGCAGCCGCCTTGGCTTGTTCCATCTCGGCGTTGCGAGTTTCGAAGTATGCTTCGTTGGCAGCGTCGTAGTCTTTTAACGCCTGGTCGAGGCCGTTAAAGTCAAAAGAAGCCCCGGTTTCTAGCCGCTGGATGGAATTGAAATACATCGCGACGACCAGCTGGTTCATGCAAGAAGGGCTGTCTTCTTGCTCCATGAAATAGTTCATCGCTTGGGTCATCATCTGCTTGTTGGCGTCTCGCTCAATGCCAAATCGTGTGTCCATTGCGGCGATGGCCTCTAAGAACTTCGCCTTAAAATCCCCTTGGTCGGCAGCAAAGTCGATTTGCTCTGGAGTAATCTCCGAGCTCGCCTGGGCTGTTTTAATCGCCTCGGCGTCGAAGCTTAAAGCAACCAACTCAGATTCAAAAGCAAGCCCTGGTAAAGCCTTGAGGTTCTTTTTAACCTTGGCCATCGACATCTGTTTTTGCGGGGCTTTGGCAGCAGCGACTTTCTTTTTGATTTGCTTTCGCTTGTTCGCTTTCGCAACTTGTCGGTTTTTAATGCTTTGCTTTTGAACTTTTTTCTTCTTTGCCATGAGTCTGTTTTTAGGGGGTTTAGAGCGCTGAGGACACGAAGGGTAGTGCAAGGTTTAAAAAAAAAGAGTAACTTGCCCTCGACCCTTGTTGCTATAGACTTTAGCTTAAGGTGGGCCTGGAATCAACCAAAAAGGGAGCAAAGTGGCCAAGCCAAAAAAACAATATGTTTGCCAATCCTGTGGAGCGAAACACGTCCAGTGGAGCGGGCGCTGTTCTGGCTGTTCCGAGTGGAACACCATCGTTGAACAAGCCCCTGCAGCAGTTGCCCAGGCGGTGAGCGGATGGGTGCCTCAAAAGGCAGAAGTGCAGGTCTTAGGGGAAGTGAGTGACAAACGGACCGAACAACGGTGGGTCACTGAGGTCAACGAGTTCGACCGAGTGGTTGGCGGCGGCATCATGCCAGGAAGTTTTGGGCTGTTAGGCGGCACCCCTGGGGTGGGGAAATCGACGTTGATTTTACAATTGATGGCCCGTATCGCAGGGACCGGGAAAAAATGTTTGTATATCTCGGGTGAGGAATCCTTAGGCCAAATCAAAGAACGGGCTTCCCGGTTGGTGGTGGATCAGTCCAAATTGCTGGTGTTGGTGGAATCGAACTTAGAGGCGATTATCGAGCACCTTGAGGCTCATTCTCCTGATTTTGTGGTGATTGACTCGATCCAGACCCTCTTCTCCTCTCAGTTCACTGCAAGTTCGGGCTCGGTGACACAGGTCCGTGAAGGGGCCGCGATGTTGATGAGGTACACCAAAGCGAGAGAATCGGCGCTGTTATTGATTGGCCATGTCACCAAGGACGGGACCATTGCCGGGCCCAAAACCTTGGAGCATATGGTGGATTATGTCTTATACCTAGAAGGCGAAAAAAACGAGGCCGCTCGGGTCTTGCGGTCGGTGAAAAACCGGTTTGGCAACATCTCCGAATTAGGGTTGTTTAAGATGACCGCCAAGGGGTTAGCCGAGTTGCTCAACCCAAACCAGTTGTTCTTAGAACAATTCCACTGGGGAGAGCCGGGGATGAGTGTCTTTGCGATGCTCGAAGGCTCTCGCAGTTTGTTTTTAGAGGTTCAGGTCCTTGTCGGGGACACCGAACAACGCCAACCGGCCCGTATGGCGGTCGGGCTGGAGAGAACCCGGTTGCAGGTGATGGTGGCGGTGTTAGAAAAAAGCCTCGGCATGGATTTTTCGAGGAACGACATCTACCTCAATTTGGCTGGGGGGTTTAAAACCAACGAACCGGCGGTTGATATGGCCTTAGCGGCGGCGATCATCTCCTCTCACCTGAGGATCACCTTACCGGACCAGTCGGTTTATGTTGGTGAAGTCGCCTTGACCGGAGAGTTTCGGGTGGTTCCTGGTTTAGAAGACCGAGTCTTAGAAGCCCAACGATGCGGGTTTAAACGGTTTTATTTGCCTGCTAAAGCGGCCAAGCGGTTGAGTGGTTTGGCGAAATCCATGGAGTTTATTGGGGTTAAAGATCTCTCTCACCTTGCCAGTTTGTTGCAATGAAGACCTACAGAATCGATGAACAAGGGCTTTGGCTCTCGGTGCGGCTTCAGCCGAAAGCGAGCCGAACCCAACTAGGGGAATATAAAGAAGGGGCATGGCAGCTCAAGGTCCAGTCGCCACCAGTCGATGGGGCGGCGAACAAGGAGGCGGTTAAGTTTTTGTCTAAAACCTTCAAATGCCCCAAAACCCGGATTCACCTAGAAAAAGGGGAAAAAAGTCGAGACAAATTGTTTCTTTTAGAAACCTTCGAAACCCAACGTTTATCTCTTTTGGGGGCTTGATGGGTCGCTTTGTATTCTTCTTGTTGCTCACCTTGTGGGCCTCTAATTCTGGGGCTGCGCCTCGGGAAGCGGATTCGCCGGAGCTTTCGGATCGACAGTTTATTGTAGAACTATTTCAGCAGGGTGAAGACGAGTTTGCAGCTGAAGAAATCGAGTCCTTTGAGTCGAATTACCCCAAAGGGTCCTTTTTAGATGAAATGCTCTTTTTAAAAGGCCGGGTCATGGGCCGAATGGGGCGACACCTCAAAGCGATCGACCTGTTTGAACAACTCGGAAGTTCGTTCCCTTCAAGCCCTTACCGCGGGGAATCAGAGTATTACCAGGGTCTCGAGCGCCTTGCGCTGGGCCAAAATGAACGAGCGATCAAAGAACTCAGGAACTTTGCAAAAAACTACCCCAACAGCCTTCTTGAAGTGTGGCCATTTTTGGGGCAAGCCTATGTAGGGGTTAAACAATACCCAAAGGCGGCTCGAGCCTACGGTTTCGCTCTTGAAAAAAAACCTCAATCTCTGGAGTTGCGCTGGAGTCTTGCCTGGGCTCTGTCCTGGGCTGGGGACGAAAAAAGGGCCCACCAAGAATTTGAACAGTTGCTTGCACTCAAAATCACCGAGACCCAGCGGGCTGAAATTCTTTTTCAGGTGGCGACAGACCATTTGAAATCAAAAAAGTACCTCCTCGCCTATCAAGGGTTTAAACAACAGTGGAGTCGTTACCGCCACCCAACCTTAGACTCTAAAGGCCGATTTTGGTGCGCAGAGACGGTGGTTGCTTGGGGGCTTGAGGCCGGAAATGACCGTATCGAAGAAGCGCTTTGGTTGTTAGAACAAAACCAAGAGCAAAAGACGCCGCTCCAGCCGTTAACGGGCCTCCGGCACCAAGCGGTGCTGCAAGGTTGGCTTGGGCGCAAGGCGGCGTCTTTAGAGTTATACCAACAATTGATCCAAAAAGACCCCCGGCTGGCTAAGGAAGTTGAACTGACACTGCACCGGGCGCAACTGGCGATTGAACTCGGGAATCGCACCCTTGGCCGAAAAATCCTAGAAGAAGGGGTGTCCCAAGAGGGTGAGGTTGACCTGCGACTCGAGACCCGGTTGTGGACCTTTTTGGTGGAAGAAAAAGATTGCGCCCAGATTTTTGAACAACAAAAACGAAGGGCAGTCAAAAGCGAGGTCGGTTGGTACGCTGTGGGGAGCTGTGAAGCGACGGCAGGCCGAACCAAAGAGGCTGCGGCAGCGCTGAGACAGTTGAAGCCTAGCGGATGGTGGGAGGCCCAAGGGGCGGTAGCCTATTTGTCTGTTTTGGAAACCGAAGGGGCGGATGCCGAGGCCTTGGCGCTGTCTGAACGGGCCTTGGAGGCCAAAGTCAAGCCTCGGTTGTTTTTCTTAAACGCCAAATTACGGCTTTTGGCTAAATCGGCGCCGGACCGAGCGATTGAGTTTGGCGAGAAGAGTTTGGAAACCTCGACTTACCTCTTGGGAGAGCCGGATTTCCTGTTGGAGTTGGCGCAAGCCTATGGGAACCCACCTTCAAAACCAAAACGTCCGCTTGAGCTCTACCGGCTCGCTCAAGGGCAGTTGGAAGAAGACACAAAAATCAAGTGGGTTTTAGAAAAGCGCCGTTCTCTGTTGTTGGGTCTGAAAGATTATCTCGGGCTTCTCGGGCTCTACCAGGAAGCCTTATCTAGAGAAAAGGACAAGGCGGCTCAAGGGAAGCTCAGGCTAGAAATCTTGAGGTTGCAGATTCAAACAGGGCGGTCCTTTGCTGCCGAAGAGTTGCAATCCTTGGGCGGCGAACCGGGACCGGTCGGTGCCCAGGCCCTCGAAATTGCCGCTGAACTCAACATTGGTCAAAAGAAGTTTCACCAAGCAGCCCAGGGGTTGGAAAAGGCTTTGGCTAAGAAAATCGACTCTCGTCTGTCTTTGAGGCTTCACTACCGGTTAGCCCAGGTCTATCAAGCCAGCAATCAATGGAACTTAGCGTTGACCCATTACCAGAAGGTTAGCGGATCGGCGAGTGCCATGCGCAGCCAAGCAAAAAAACAGGCCCAAGCGATCCAAGACTATCTTTCGGGGCGGTGAGCCAACTTTTGCACCGGATTAACAACAGTTTGAAGGGTCGTCTTTAGCTTTGCTACGGAGCAAGGGCTCGATGATTTTGCTGAATCCGTAGCCGCTGACCAAGGCGCCAATCAGGGGTCCGAGCACATAGACCGTCAAAAAACTATAGGAGGGCTCCGGGAGCGCAGCGTTGCCCCAACCGGCAAAATAGGCAAATAGACGAGGCGCCAAATCGCGGGCGGGGTTCAAACCCGCTTGGGTCAAAGGAGCAATCACCGAAATGATTAAAGTCACAGAAGCGCCAATGAATAAGGGGGTGAGGGAGTCATCGGGCCGGCCGACATTGCAATCCTCGGTGAGCGAAAAAATCAACAACACCAATAACCCGGTGCCTAACGCTTCCGCAAAGAATGCGCCGTAAACCGAAACCTGGACCCAAGAGGGAGCCCCGGGATTTGGGAAAAACTCACCAAAAATCATTGCGGTTTTGATTGAACCGGCGGTTCCTCGGGTCAATCCCTGGGCTGCTTCAAATTGGCCGATTGAGGGGCCGAACAACAGGTACAGAGCGGCTGCCCCCACAAAGGCCCCGATAAACTGACCGAGCAAATAGGCGGGCAGTTTGCCGGGCTTCATCCGTTTGGCGGCGACCATGGCTAGGCTAACCGCTGGGTTTAAGTGAGCGCAGCAAAGGTGGCGGGTCGAATAAATGGCTAAGGTGACCGCTAGGCCCCAAATCATAGCGACTTGCATCAGTCCGGTGTGGGCTCCGAAGAGGACCGTCACCGCCACAGCGCTGCAACCAAAAAACACCAAAAGAAAGGTACCCAGCGCTTCTCCGGCGAAGTCTGCCAGTCGGACGTTATTCATGGAGGGTGCTCCTGAAGGCCCGAGGTAAGAGGCGAATAGCTAGGCGGGAACAGAGTCGGGAACGAAGCACAAGAACCTTGGTGAAAGGGGTTAGAGGGAAAGATACACAAGAATTCGTTGGGTCCCCCTCAAAGGTTACATTTGTTTTATACTTCCAAACCGAAGCCAATTCGTATCAAAGGTACCCCCTTGGGATTGGGGAGGTGTCAACGATGAGTGAGGCCCCATTGACGGGCCTCACGGGGTCCTTAGTTTCCTAGTAAACTTTCGGCGTAGAGTTGAGGAGAAAAGGCTTGTAAATCCTGGACTCGTTCCCCCACCCCGATATAGTACACAGGGATTTCAAACTCGTTTACGATCCCAATCATCACCCCGCCCTTGGCCGTACCGTCTAGCTTGGTGACCACCAAACCATCTAAGGGGACGATTTGCGAAAACTCCTTCGCTTGAGCGATGGCGTTTTGCCCGGTGTTGCCATCGATGACCAGCATCGAAGCGTGAGGTGCTGTGGGGATGACTTTTTGCAAACTTCGGTTCATTTTCGAAAGTTCTTCCATCAAAGGTTTTTTGTTGTGCAGTCGCCCACTGGTATCACACAGCAGGACATCATAACCTTCGTTTTTTGCCTTGGTTGCCGCCTCAAAAAAGGTGGCTGAAGGGTCGGAACCGGTCGTTTTACCAATACAGTCCACCCCGACCTGCTCACACCAGTGGGTGATCTGCTCGATCGCTGCGGCTCTGAAGGTGTCTCCTGCGGCGACCAGTACTTTTTTACCTTCCCCCTTGAATTGGGCCGCTAGCTTGCCGATGGTGGTCGTTTTTCCGGCGCCGTTGACCCCAATAAAGAGATAAACCGTCGGCCCGACTTGCGCTTGAGGCAGTTGGGGCTCCCCGAGATTCATGATGTTTTCAATCACTTTTTTGAGTTCTTCAACCGCTTCACTTTGGGTTTTAATCGCCCCAGAGTCGACTTGGGTTTGCAGGTGTTCTGTGATTTTCATCGTTGTCGGCACGCCCATATCTGCGCTGAGCAGCCGCTCTTCGATGTCTTCTAAGAAATCTTCATCAATGGGGTCTTGGGCGGATAGGGAAAAAATCGAGCCCGTGAAGATCGCTCGGGTCTTTGTGAGCCCTTTTTTGAGGCTTAGAAAAAGGCCTTCCTTTTGGGGTGACAGGCCTCGGAGTTCTTTGGTTAAACTCTCTTCCTTCGATTCAAGCGCTTGCTGGGCTGTGTCGAGTTCACTGCCGATTTGTTTGGCAGCAGCTTGATCTTGCTTGAATTCTTCTTTAAGCCGTTTCTTGGCTTCCCGCTTTTTGGGGTTAAAAAACATCTTCGCCTCCGTGGTTTTTCTCAGGTTATCTGGTCAACGGCAAAGGAGCAAGGCTTTGAAGAGCCTTGACAAAAATGACAATATGAAACTAGCTTGAGGGGACTTAAACCCTGTTGGAATCTTGAATGTCCCTTGACCTGATCACCCAAATCACTAAAATTCTCAACTCCAATTCGGATTTGATCCGTAGCGGCAACGTGGTGTTGATGCTCTTGAGCGACTACCTTGCAGTGCGTAACCCGGCGCTGCTGATTCGGGACAATGTGATCAATAAGTTTTTTATTGATATTGCCCCTGAGATCAGTGATCACGACAAAAACCACTGGAATCAAACGGTGGCCTCCCAAGCGAAGTCCTCTTCGCTTAAACTACAGCATGAAAGCATTCTCTACCCTGGGGACCCCGATTTTTTGAAATTACCGGTGCCTGTTGGGTTAGAAAACACCCCTCGAGTGCGGATCATTCAGCCGGTAATCTTCCGGCAACATAACCTGCCGATTGGGCTCTTGACGGCGTCGGTTACTGAGTTTGATCAAGTGCACTTGGTGCAGCGGATTTACCGGATTTTGGCGGATACCTTGGCGTTAGCGATGGTCGCCAAGGGCTTTCCTGTAGCGGAAATCACCGAGGCGGTGCCGGAACGCAAACGGCCTTCGATGATTTTAGACGGCATCATCGGCCAGTCGGAAAGCCTCAAAGAGGTCGCCAATGTGGTGAAAAAAGTGGCGGCGTCCAAGGCAACGGTGCTGATTCGAGGAGAGTCGGGCACCGGGAAGGAGCTGTTTGCTAAGTCGATTCATCAACACAGCCTCCACAAAAAGGCCCCTTTTATCGGGGTTAACTGTGCGGCGTTGTCTGACTCATTGTTAGAATCCGAGTTGTTTGGCCATGAAAAAGGTGCGTTTACCGGGGCGAATCAAGTCCGAAAAGGGCGGTTTGAAATGGCCGATGGAGGGACCTTGTTCCTCGACGAAATCGGGGACACCAGTTTGGGGTTCCAGGCAAAGATTTTGCGGGTTTTACAAGAAGGGCAGTTTGAACGGCTTGGCGGGACCGAGACTTTACAAGTCGATGTACGGATTGTATGCGCCACCAATGTAGATTTGGAACTTGCGATTCAAGAAGGGAGTTTTAGAGAAGATTTGTTTTATCGGTTGAATGTGATCACTCTGGATATCCCGCCGCTCAGGGAGCGTCGAGAGGATATCGCGTTGTTGGTCCATTTCTTTTTGGACCGGTTAAACCATGACGAAGGAAAACAAATCCAAATTCGCCCTCAAGACTTAGTATACCTGAGCAGTTTGGATTGGCCTGGCAATATTAGAGAGTTGGAAAACCAAGTGCAGTCTGGATTCTTGATGGAAAAAGACGGGTGGTTTAACCTCGCTCACCAACAAAAACGCTCCACCCGGAGAGTTGAGCGGAAAGCGCTGGTTCCTGCACCTCAGACCGCAGGAAAAAGCCAACTGATCCACGAGGAAATGGCGGTGATCGAGGAAGCGTTACGGTTGCACCGAGGGGTGCAGGTCAAGGCAGCTGCTCATTTGGGGATCTCATTGCGGCAACTGCGATACCGAATTCAAAAGTATCAGTTAGTCGTTCGAAAAATCAGCGGTTAATTCAGGAGCAAAGAGCATTCAATGGAACTGGATTCACCTTTATTTTGGGTTATTTTTTTCGTGTCGGTTTTGATCTTGATGGCCCGAGCGAGGAAAAAGCGCCCTGAATTACCGACGAAGCCCAAAGGGGTGAGTGGTAAAGTTGCTCAGGTGACCAGCCCCCTGCGCCGGGAGACGCCTCTGAGTTGTTTGCTTGATGACTCAAAGAAATTTGGCCCCTTATTCCAAGACAAAAACCCTCCTGTGTTGCCTCATACCGAGGGTTGTCAGTGCCAGTTAAGCGAGTTTTATACGGACTCAAACAAACTCTATGCAGGCAAGGTCGAGGGCTCAAACGATGTGGACACAGACCTCGGAAATTTAGCAAAGCTAGAGCGTCGGTATTATAAATACCGGTTGATTTTAGCTCACCCAGATTGCCCTCCTCACACTGAAGAGGAAACGCAGAACTTACTCAACCTGATGGACCTTGAACCTTCGTTTCAAGAGAAAATCACTCAGCACTTAGAAGGGAATTTATGATTATTGTGACTGGAGGCGCCGGTTTTATCGGGAGCCGAATCATTAAAGGGTTAAACAACCAGGGACTCGACAATATATTGGTGGTGGACCACTTAGGGAAAAAGGATAAGTACAAAAACCTGATTGGTTTGAAATACGCGGACTACGTAGAGCGAGAGGAGCTGATCGGGGCGATTCAATCAGGGCAATTGGCGGAAACCGAGATCAAAGCGGTGATTCATATGGGGGCTTGCTCGGCGACCACGGAAATGGACGCAAGTTTCTTAGTGGAAAACAACTACCGGTATTCTCAAGAGTTAGCCCATTTTTGTATCGAAAAATCAGCCCGGTTTATCTATGCCTCCAGTGCCGCCACCTATGGTGATGGGGCCCAAGGGTATTCTGACCTGAATAACCTCTTGGATATGGTTCCCTTAAACCCCTATGGTTGGTCGAAATACGCCTTTGATTTGTGGGCAGAGCGGAACCATATGTTGGAATTTGGGGTTGGCTTAAAGTTTTTTAATGTCTTTGGCCCCAACGAACGGCACAAAGGGGATATGCGTAGCGTGGTCTCCAAGTCCTTCGATCAGATACAAGATACAGGGTTGGTCAAACTCTTTAAGAGCCACAAAGAAGGCTATGAAGACGGGATGCAGCTCAGAGACTTTATCTATGTAGAAGATGTGGTTTCTGTGGTGTTGTTCTTTTTACAACGTCCTGAACTTTCCGGGATCTTTAACTGTGGAACCGGTAAAGCCCGTAGCTTTAAAGACCTCGTCACCGCAACCTTCACCGCCTTGGGCAAAGAACCGAATATCGAATACATCGATATGCCAGAACACCTCCGGGATCGGTATCAGTACTTCACTGAAGCAGACACCAGCAAGCTTCGTTCAGTAGGCTACCAAAAAGAATTTAGTTCTTTAGAAGATGGGGTTTCTGATTATGTGAAAAACTACCTGGTTAACGGGAACTAAAGGGTCGCTATGTCTGTATTGTTAGAGTTTTCGATGACCCCGATTGGGGAAGGTGAAGGGGTTTCAAGCAAGGTCGCTGGGAGCCTTGAGATCATCGCAGCCAGCGGGCTGCCCTACCGGCTAGGCCCGATGGGGACGACCTTAGAAGGAGACTGGGATCAGGTCATGTCGGTGATGAAGGACTGTTACACGAAAATGAGTCAGTCCTGTGGTCGGATCAGTTGCAATGTGAAAATCGATGCCCGCCAAGGGGTCGAAGAGCGGCTGCAAGGTAAAACCGAAAAATTAGAGAGCTTGTTAGGGCAAAAACTCAACCAGTGAGTTGAGTTGCCTGTGTGCCTTTGAGGTGAGTCCTCAGGGGCTCACCGGGCGAACTGTTTTAGGCGAGCCACTCAAGGGGAGCGAGCCTTTTGGTTTTAGACCGATCCACCGCAGGGTGGAGTGTTCTTAGTGGTTTTTGCGTCGCACTCGGGTCATCAACCCATTTTTATTTGTTTTCCAATTCACCCCTTTATGGCACCAAGCCAGGATTTTGGCGTGAATCGAAGGGTCGATATCGCAAATTTCAAACAGATTACTTAAATAGGTCTGTTCTCGGTAGCTGATGGATTCATCGGCTGAGACGATCTGAACCACACTGAAAATGATCGCTAGGAGGATGTCCTCTGCTAGGCCAGGTGGGGGGTTGATGATGGGGGCCATCCGGTTTTTCACATGGCCCATCAACCTCAATTTCTCTTGTTTCTCCTCGACAAAGGAGATCGCCATTTTTAGGAACTCAATCTCAAACTGATCCAGGTTTTTATCCAGCAAAATGGTGGCGACCATCAAGCTGGCGTACCAAAATTTCTGTTCGCCAGTGAATTGATCCACCGGGACCAAGCCCGCAGCCACGGTTGAACCTTGGGGAAGCATTTCCTGCTGGGCATGCTTCCATTCTAATCCCTCTTCGAGCCAAATATTAAGTTTTTTCCGGTAATCGTCGGTGAAGTCCATCATCTGGGCGACCTCGCTGAGGAAGTCCCGCTCAGACTGATCAAAGTCGGAGTCTGAAATACAGACCAGGATCAGTTCGATGTAGATCGCCGCTAAAATTTGGTCAGGGATCGCAGTTGGTGGAGGGACCAAAGGGGGGGCTTGTTTGGATTCAACGAACCCTAAAATTTCTTTTTTCGAGGCCGGCTCCTTCAAGACGCCCATCACTTCTTTTAAAAACTCGATTTCTGCGGCGTCGATGTCCCCATCAGCCAAAATAGCCGAAACCACCAGTCTGCCATACCACAGTCGTTGAGGCTCAGAAAGCATTTGAACAGGTACACTCATGTGATTTTCCTAGCGATTAAAAGGCCGTCGCCTAAAGCAAAAAACTGAGAATCTAACCCTGGGTGATCAGCGGCTTGTTTGTTAAACCGGTCCATCAGGGCGATGTTGTTTTGTTCTTTAGGGCTTAATGTATCTTTGTTGACCAGCAGTTTTCCTTGATAAAAAATATTATCAGCAACCAGTAAACCGTTGGTACGCAACAATCTATAGCATTGTTTTAGTAAAGTTGGGTAGTCTTTTTTGGTGGAGTCTAGGAATATTAAGTCAAAGGATTCACTTGATTGTTCGACATAGTTTTCCGCCCACTGGCAGACCAAATCGACTTGGTCGAGCCCACCGGATTCGGCCAGATAGGCTGCGGCGGCATCGAGCCGTTGCTGGTTAGCGTCTACAGAGGTGATTTTTGCCCCGGGCCAGCCGAGGAGCAGCCAATGGGTGGAATAACCGATACCAGAGCCCAACTCCAACACTCGTTTGGGCTGGGTGAGGCTGCAAAGCATTTGTAGCATGTGGCCGACCTCGTCGCTCACAATGGGGACCTGGTCAGCCTGGCCTTCAGCTTTTTGATTGGTCAAAAACTCCGGTCCTTTGGTGGAGACCGAATTCAGGTATTGGGTGGCTTGGGGGTGCAAGGTCATGGGAGCTATGGCGCCACTTTGGCGAAAAGCTCAACCAATTTTGCCGATATTTCGTAGTCGGTCAGGTTGGTGTTGATCGGGGTTGCGTACTTCCGGATCGCGTTAATATTCGCAGTGATCTCAGGGGCGGTGTCCTCATTGAGGGTGTAGCCGGTGAAAAACAAAATACAGGACTCAGGGCTCATCCCCTTTAATTTCTTGGCTAAATCTTTGAAGGTCGCAAAGTTGTTTTGCTCGTCGCTGCCAATAATGATCAATAGATGAGGCCGTTTGCCTTGTTCTTCGATCTCTGCCTCAACACGGCCTAAACCCAATTCTTCGTATTTTGGTCCGGTCCCGAAATAGGTTTTGACCGCCGGTTCAAAGGCTTTTTGAAGCTCCATCGAACCGAGCATCCCGTCTCCTGTCACCACAATGTGCTTGGTTGCAGCCTTGCCTCCAGGGACAACCCCCAGTTGATCGATATTCTCGATCAATTTGCTTTGTGATTCTTGGGACAGACGTTCCACCGAGTCTTTGACGTTCTTCACAAACACCAAACCGGCCAATTCTCGGTTGATGTCTTCTAAGGTCGAGCTCAGCCCAGCGGCCATTTCCTTGGCCTTGCCAGTGATGGTCCCGGTGGTAGAGTCCCCTGAACTGATCGCGGAAGCGATGGATTCTTTCGCTGATTTAAATTTATCGTCAATTGCCGCAAACTTTTCGTCCAAAGTTTCTTTTTCAGCGATCAAAAAACTCACCTTTTCTTGGTCATCTAAAAAGGTTTTCTGAGTTGATTCCCGCTTGGATTTGAGCTGGTTGATCGACTCTTGCTTTTTTCGTTGGCTGTTGGCCATCAGTTTGAGTTTTGACCCTTCGGACTCCAGGAAACCTTTGAGCTTTAGCTTATAATCACCGTATCGTTTTAAATTCCCACGAATTTGATTTTTCTGGGATTCATTGGTGACTAAGGCATTATAAAAGGGGGCGTCAGCAAAGGGGACGGTGAATTGCTCTTTGATGATTTCGGTGAAATCGTACTCCATCAAGTCGTTGCCAATGAACAGCAAATCCATCGAGTCTGGGATATCGTCTAACCCCGTGATCTGAAATAGGGTGTTGTCCAGCTTGTCGATCTGCATGCAGGTGGCGATAAACCGTTTTAGCATCACGTCTTCAGTCGCAAAAACAATCGACCGTTTGGCGATCTTCTTGAGTTCGTCGTCTGTGAATTTGAAAATCAGCCGGTGTTTACTCATCTGCTCAGATAAAAAGGTCTGCTTGACCCCTGCGATCACTCGGGCAAAGGGGGCCGGTAAGAAACGTAGCTTTTGCAAAATCAACGGCCGGATTAACTCAAAAAACCTTCTGGAAAGTTGCTGTTGGGTTTTGGCAACCTTGATCTTGAGCTTAGAGTATTGAGCTAACTTGTTGGAGGCATCTTGGAACTTGGCCATGCTGGTCTGCAAATTCGATAATTTCTCGGTGGTCTTTGTCGCGAAACCTTCCAGGGCTTTTTGGTCCTCTTGGATTTGTTGCTCGAATTTTGGCAACTGCTTCTCAAACTCCGCAATTTCAGCTTCAAGCTCTACAATCCGCCGGGCTGCGCTGTTCATCACCTCTTCTTTGACTTTCTCCCGCTCATCAAGCTGGTCCATCATCTTCTGGTCCAAATTCCCTTTGAGGGACTCAGAGGCCATATTCATCATGATCATCATGGTCTCTAAAAGGTAGCCTCCAACGGGATCGTCGGCTCCTTTGGACTTTAATTTTTCCTTGAGCTCTTCTAGCTTCGCTTCTACTTTCTTTTGGTGGGCGTCAAAGTTTTTGGGGTTGATTTTCCCTTTGGAAAACATGTCGAGTAAAGAAGAATCAACAATGTCCTCGACGACGGTCAGTGCAGCATCTTTAAAGCCTTCGTGGCCCTGTAGTTGCTCGACCTGTGCTTTGCGGCAGATTAGCGAGTCTGCTCCGAGTTGGAGCCCTTCGATCTGGCCGGTTAGCTTTTCAAAGATCCCGGCTCCTTGCTCGCTAGAAAGCAGCTCCGAGATCCCTTGGACCCGGTGATCCTTCATCTTTGGGTTGCCGGTGATTTTTTTGAACAGACCGGTTTTTGACTCAACCTTGTTAAATTGTTTGAGCAGCAAAAAGAGAGTCTGGGCAAAGTTGACCCCCGCCCCGGTTTTCACCAAGTTGAGCAAGTGATCAATGTCGGACTTGACGACTTCTAAAACCTCTGCCTTCGCGTGGCTCAAAATCAGCCGTTTGTGCTTGTCCTTGAGGTTTTTATTGATCTGCTTTTCCCCTTTTTTCCCGATTTGATTCCAAATGATCTTTCGGTAAGAGGGGTCTAGTTGGTTGAAAAAGGAGTCGGCAAATAAGGTGATGTATTTGCCCACCACTTGGTCACGTTCCTCATCAGAAAAAATGGTGCACCACTCTGCGTAGGAAAGGAATTTGTCCTTTAACCCTTCGGTGAAGATTTCCATGCGGAGCTTTAAACCGGCTTCGTCGAGCCCTTCAAACTGTTTGGCCGAATCATAGGCGGCATCTTGGTTGAAGGTTGCGTCTGGGAATTTCTCTTTGAACAAACCGGTGTTGGTCAACATGATCGACGCCTGGATTTGTGTCCCCTGGGCTTGTAAAACTTCTTTCTGGGCTTTCGGACCGATCACTCTCCAGGCTTCAAAAGCGATGGATTGGTCGGTTAAAAATTCCAAAATCAAGGGTTCACGAATCTCGGGCGGGATTCGAGCCAAAAAGGCAGCCATCGACTCTTCTTGGAGCTTGGCGGTCAATCGGTCCAAAAATTTGGACTCTGCCACATCAATCAGCCCCGAGAGCTCTTCGTCTTTAAGTAGCTTCAGGTTGTCGCCAGAAGCCTTCATTTCTTTTTGTAGGTACTCTGGCAGCAGTTTGTGGCCAATGGAGGCGACTAACATCTGCTCCCGCTCTGGGGCGTCTAAGATCTTGTTGACGACGTCGTAGCCCTTGGTCTCTAGAAAGTCGACCACTCCACTGGATTTTTTTGCTTCGATCGCCGCGATAGCTTGGTCGGCGTCGGCGTACTCGAAGACCTCTTCCATTTGGTCAAAGCTCAATCGTTGGTGAACGATTTTCGCTAGTGAGGTCTCCATCACCAAGTACACGTGTTTGGTGCGAACAAAGACCAGCTTTTCTTCTAAAATGACTTCTTGAACAAGCACTTGCTTATCAGCGTCCAGGGCCAAAATCTTCTTGACCGTGTCGTCAATGGTGAAGTCTTTGATATAAAAATGCCCACCCTCTTCTTCCATGTTGATCACCCCAGGGAAGAGGATCTCACCAATCTGAATTTGGCTGATGTCGCTTAAGTCAATCTGCTCCTTTTCGGGGAACCCGTTGAGCTTTGGTAACTGGTCGGTTGAGGTGATCAGGAGAGAGTCTTGGACAGCTTCACGCTCTTTGTCGGCAAATAAGTTGACCCGGATCTCAAAGCCCAGTTGGAGGAACTCACGAATCCGACGGTTCAAATCCCCGACGAAGATCATCGTCCGCATTTTAAAGTGGCCTTTGTCGATCAGCCGTTTGAGCTCGATATAAGCGCCTAAACGTAGGGTCGGGTCAATCTGTAGCGTCGCGGTTTCGGTCTCTTCGCCGACCATGGCCTCGTCTTTGACTTTACCAAAACCTTCAACCACACGGGCAGCGTTAAACCCAGAGAACACCACATCAGACTTGGGGTTTCCGTTGAGTACATTGGGTAGCGGGCGTGTATCCTGGTTCAGGATGAAGACCATCTCACGTAAGGTGTGAGGCTCGGTTTGGTTGAGGCGGGTAAATTGGTCGCCAATCTGCTCTTTGAGCACCTGCTGACGCTCTACTGGGAGGTCAGCACAGACTAGTTGGAGTCGAATGTGTTTCTGCGGATCGGACATAGATCAAACAACCAAGGGGCCGGAGATTAAGCTAGGATTGGGCCCATTGTGCTAATCTTCGGTCCTTGAAGTCAAGCGTAATACTACCTATATAACCTGGAAAACTCTCTGTTTAGTAACCATCTGGTTTTACTAAGACGTCGATTCGCCGATTGAGTCTCCGTAAGCTCGCGGTTTCATTGGCGACTTTTGGCCGAGTGTCGGCGTAGCCAATCGCTTGCATTCGGTTCCGCTTAATCCCATATTCTTCGAGCGCTCGGGCCACCGCGCCGGAACGGGCCGCTGAGAGTTCCCAGTTCGAAGGGTACATCGGGCTTGAAATCGGGGTATCGTCGGTGTGGCCTTCGATCACTAAACTGTTCGGGATCGCATGGATGATCCGGCTGAAGGCTTCGAGTACCTTAAGGCCCCCAGGTGTGATGGTGGCTTCCCCTCGGTTAAACATGACCGAGTCTGAAAAGGAAACAGTGAGTCCGTTGTCGTCTACGGTGATCTCGGTGCTTTCTCCTACGGAACTTTTTTTCATGGATGACTCAAGGCTTTCCATGAAAGTAGGCATCCCGGCAAACTGAAAGGGAGAGGCCGGAGGGCCACCAGCAAAACTAGCAGAAACCGCCTTAAACAACTCTTCTTCTGACTTGGACATCGCAAACAGAAGGATAAAGAAACACATCAACAGGGTTACCATGTCCCCGTAGGTATAAATCCACTCCTCCCGTTCAGCGACTTCGGGACATTTGCATTCCTCTTCAATAGCCATCCTTAGTTGCCTCCTTTATCAGCGCTGAACTTCAATTCTTCGTACTTGGCTTTGAGGCCAGGAGAAAGGTAGTTCATCAAATCCTGTTCGATAAATTCCGCTCGTTCGTTTTTCTCAATGAAGAGAACTCCATCACGAATCATCTCGTAGAGTACGGTCTCGCTGGCAATAGAATTGCTCAGAACGGTCGCCCAGGGCATAAAAAATCCGTTGGAGAACAACGCACCGTATAAGGTGGTGATCAGGGCCACCGACATCTTTGGTCCAATGGTCGAAATGTCATCGAGAGACTGGAGCATGAGTACCAGTCCAATCAAGGTCCCGATCATTCCAAACGCAGGAGCGTAGGTCGCCATGATCTTAACCATCCCGGCGTCCGCTTCTTTTTTAGCCATCGAGTATTTCATCTCGCTGACCATGATTTCTGTGATTAGCTCTCGGTCGACTCGGTCAACCACCAACCGCAGGCCGTTGCGCAAAAACTCATTTTCGATCGAAGGTAAACTGTCTTCAATCGCCAAGACGTTTTTACGGGCAACTTTTGCCACGTCAACGATGATCACCAAGGTTTCAATCAAGGGGATGTTTTTGCCTTTAAAGACACTTCCAATGACTTTGCCGAGGCTGGTGATCATGTCCATTGGGTAGGAGGCAACCGTGGCGACAATGGTCCCGAAGAATACGATGATCAAACTTGGAGCGTTCCACATGAACATCAAGTATTCAGGGTGGATCCCGCCATTTTCATAACTTGATCCGAATAAAAATACGACCAGTACGCCGACTAAGCCTAAGACTGCTGCTAAATCCATTGGTAAACCCTTGGATGGGGGGTGGTAAATCTTTTTGTTAACTGGGGTCTCCGCCCTTGGTGGAGGGGACAGGCCAAACAAATGCATAAACCAAGCCCAAAGCAAAATATCTAGTTTCTTTTAATAAAACGCCCCCTTGGGCTTGTCGGCGCATCAAAACCAAAAGGTTCGATAGTTGCATCCCTGACAAGAGATATAAGAATGTAAACCTTCCATGTCTTACTTAGGGATGAAAAAGCTTCTGTTTTTCGGTTTGTTGATGTTATCGCTTTCTGGCTGCTCGATGATGGCTAGCGATAAACAACTGCCCACCAAAAAGGTCCGCTACGCTTGCGCTGAACCGCGGCTAGAGTCTGGTTTTAAATTTCATGACCGGGCCCGAGGTTTTTTGAAAACCTACTTCCTCACTCGAAAAGAAAGCGACTTATATTTCTCTTGGTACGCTTCGGAAGATTCCCAGTATATGGCCAAGACCATTGCCCGGTGCTACGACAAACGAAACAAACATTTTCATGCAGCCCAGAACTTGTTTCATAAAAACCAAGTGTTACGTAAGTTGATCGCACAAAACATGCGGACTGACTCCCAAGCGGAAATCTCTGAACTGTTTTTAGAGGACTATCGCAATATTTTTGTTCGAGATATCCAGTAGAAATTTATGTCTAGGTATACAGACACCATCGTCGGGCCAGCCACCGCCCCCGGAGAAGCAGGGGTAGGGATTGTTCGGCTTTCTGGCGCCGATGCGTTGGGTATTGCATGGCAGGTCTTTCGCGCCAAGTCCGGTGCACAGCCTCAGCCTTGGCGTATGATGTACGGCGAGGTGATTGAAAACGATCAGGTTGTGGATGAGGCCCTGATGGTTTATATGAAGGGCCCCAAAAGCTATACAGCTGAAGATGTGGTGGAAATCCAGTGCCACGGCGGCGGGTTGATTTTGAAGAAAATCTTGGAACTCTGTTTGAGCTTGGGCGCACGGATCGCCGGGCCGGGGGAATTTACGGAGCGGGCCTTCTTGAATGGTCGCATTGATTTAACCCAGGCGGAAGCCGTCGGGGATTTGGTGCATGCAAAGACCGACAAAGCCCTTTCGATGGTGATCAACCAGCTCAAAGGGAATTTACATGAACGAATTTTAGACCTGAAAGGGGATATCAGTTGGGTTCTCGCATTGTTGGGCGCCTCGATTGACTTCCCTGAAGAAGACGTTGTTTTCGCCCACCAGAAGGAAATTCGGGAAAAGCTTGGAATCGCCCAGAGCGGGGTCCAGCGGCTTTTGAGTACCGCCAAAGCTGGACAGACCCTCCAAGAAGGTTTTTCCTTGGTGATTGTCGGGCGGCCAAATGTGGGGAAATCGAGCCTGCTTAACGGCCTGCTGAACCAATCGAGGGCGATAGTCACCGACATCCCTGGGACAACCCGGGATTCGATCTCTGAAGAATTTCAAATCCAAGGGGTTCCGATCCGTCTGGTGGACACTGCGGGCCTTCGTGAAACCGAAGACCAGGTGGAGAAATTAGGGATCAAACGCAGTTTAAGTGAACTGGCCAAGGCAGATTTGATGTTATGGGTCGTCGACGGAGCGCAACCTAACTTTGACCTGGAAGCCGATTTAGCATCGGTTGAAGCGCCCCTTTTGATGGTGCTCAACAAGGACGACCTGACGACCCAACCGGTCGAGATCCCGAGCCTTTATAAGGACACAGATAAAATCGCCCTTTCAGCCCATCTGCCTCAAGACATCGACCGCCTAAAGGAACGGATTTTTCGTTATATCACCGGGGTGATTGGCCCGGTCCATGAAGACTCAATGTTGACCAACTTGCGGCAAGAACAAGCGGCTCAAAAGGGGTTGGATTCGATCAATCAAGCGATTGTCGCCCTAGAAAGCGGTGCGGGAGAGGAGTTGCTCAGTGTCGAACTGGTTGAAACTCTCGCAGCACTTGGGGAAATCGTTGGAGAAACCACACCGGATGAGATGTTGGGTCAGATTTTTTCAAACTTTTGTATCGGGAAATGAGGGACCATGGAACAAATTCTTAGGGATCTAGCCCAGAAAAAACTTGAGCTCACCAGACGCTTAATGGTTCAAACTCAATTGTGGTTGCTCAACGGCTCAGAAGAGGCTTTTGAAGAGAAAGAATCCACCCTGGCGGATTTGCAGCGAAACGATTTGGCGATTGAGCAGTGTGAACAAGAATTCGGTACCCTTGCCAGTGAGCAAGAAGTTGAGGTATATAAAAGGATAAAGGAAGTGCTTTTGAGCCTGTTGGAATTGAACCAAGAGGCGACAGCGAGCTTGGAGCAGGACCAACGAACCGCTGAGGTCGCCTGGAGGGCGCTGCTTAGCGAGGGAGCCAAGGTGTCGGACTATGTAAAAACGAACGGCCCTTACACCGAGGCCCGCCGGATTAAAGGCAATACCCGAAAGCGGGGTTGGCAACGAGGATACGGGCCCATGGCCTAGCCTAAACGGCAAGGAGGGATATGAAAACTCAGCGACTATCGACTTTGATGAGCCCCCCCTTTGACAATCGGCACAAAACGCCGAAAGAGAAGGCAGAGCAACAAATTGAAGCCCACAAAGAAGATGAACAGGCGACTCGGGAGCGGATTGCCCGGATGCTCAACGAACAAATCCAAAAAGAAGAACATGTCAGCGAGTTGGTCAAGGAGGCGATCGAAGCCATCCAGGGCCGTAACTTGGAATGGCGAAACATGCGGTTTAACCGGCTCAAACGAGATGGAAACGACTATGTGGAAATCTTAGACCGTGTTTCGGGGGATGTGATCAAAACCCTTCCTCAGCCAGATTATAATAAACTGGCAAATCACTTCAAACAGCACCCTGGTCTAACCTTAGACATCACCACTTAAGATGGCAGGAAAAGAAACGGACGGTTGGAAGGAAAATCCGCAGCAAAAAGGGGGAATCCAAAGGGAACGTTCCCTTCGTGCGGTGTTAGGGAAAAAACCTCAGCCCGAAAGCCTCCAGGTCGTCACCCTCAGTGACGAAGCAAAAGCCAAGTCAAAACACCAAACCATCTCCTTGATCCGGCCCGAACCGGCCCCGGTCACCCAGGGGCTCAGCGAAGCCCAAATCCTTGCGTACCAGCAGCGACTTGAAACCGAAGCTAGCCGGCTTGTGAAGGTGGTTTCCCCCCTGTCGAAGCTGAACACTCAGGGGAAAATCATCACTTTGATTGATTCTGATTAACTCTGCACGTCACTCTATTTTTCCACCGCTGAAGTACTCTCCGGTTCGTGAGTTTGCATTTCGAATCCCTGTCCTCGTCTGTCGAGGACTCCGAAAGGCAGCCTGCTTTAGAAAATAACTTTTTTGCCTTCTGATCAGTCTAGAAACCTCGTATCCTTGAGGCCGTCAATGCTCCTCACCCGAAGGATTTTTCATCTCTTGAAGCAGGTCCAAACTTTCTAGGATTTGGGGGAGGTTTTTACTCTTTTGGCGATAAACCGCATAGGCCTCCCTGTGAAAGATGGGAGCATCCTCAACAAGAAACAGTCTCTTTTGATCTAGAAAATCTTGGACCATATTTTTGGCAAGGTAAGCGGTTCCTCGGGTATTTAACAGGTAGTCGACCGCCCACCGACCTAAATCAAGGTGGACTTTAGGCAAGGAAACGTCAGGGAAGGTTCGGGCGTGGTCAACTAAAAAGGAGGTGCCCCACTCTACAAAAATGTAGTTGTCGCCCAAGGCTGTAACAACGGAGAGGTTCGGTTGAGTGGAAACCAAAACCAATTCGACGTCCATAATTTTGACAGGCTTTAATTCGGCTATTTTAGGGGGCTCAAACATAAACCCTAGATCAATGGTCTTGGAAAGTAACGCATGTACCTGCCCCGAAACCCCCAAACTTTCGCCCTTGATCATCAGATAGTCCATTCTCGATCTCAGCAGGGGCAGCCATTCGGAAAGAAGCATATCCCAAAGGCTGGACACACTCCCAATAAATAAAGTTTTTTGTTCCTCTGAATCGGTCAGGTTCGCTTTGGTTTCGTCCCAAAGACTCACGATGGTTTCAGCCATCTGTACCAAATTTTTGCCTGCGGTGGTGAGTTGGATGTCGTTTCGGTCTCTTGAAAACAGACGAGTCCCGACCGAGTCTTCTAACAATCTGATCCGAGAGCTGATCGCAGATGGGGTGACAAACAGTTGCTTGGCTGCTTTGCCAAAATGCCTTGTCTTATTGACTTCTAAAAATGTTCTTAAAAAATCGATATCCACGGGAAACCTCAGGGGATGGGGACGATCAGTTAAATTGAACGTAACGACCGAAAAAATTCAACAACATTTTTTGTATCCGATCATCAAAAAAATACGTTTTACATCTGTCTGCGAAAATCCTTACCTTCATGCCAGCAGAAACGAAGGGTCGTTACTCTGCAATTTCACCCTCCACTCAAGGTTATAACATGAAAAATCTACTCTTTGTTTTCTTAATGACTCTAGTTTTTTCTGCGCCCACCTTTGCTCAGCAAGAAAGTGAGTCTATCCGAAAAATCTGTGCTGCTGAGGCGCAAGATGCCGAGCTCGCTGGCGAAGAAGCGGCCCAATATATTACTGATTGTCAAGCGGATTCAATGGACGAGTCTGGAAGAGGACCCGAGGTAGAATCATCTGACGGTGAAAATTCCTCTGAGCCTGAAGAAGGGGCTGCTGAAGAAGGTGAATATGATAACCAGTCTTCTCAATAGAAACAAACAAGAAAGTACAGAACAAAAAAAAGGGAGCACTCCCCTAAACAATTTTCCTGGAAGGTTACGATGAATTTATGTTTTATGATGTACCCCTGGGAAAAGGTCGAACCAGAAACGGATACGACCTTGAGGCTTATCCATCAGGCGGTTCAAAATGGGCATGTTGTGGGGGTTTTGTGCCCCAACAACCTGACCATTCGCTCAAGTGTGACCTACGGGTTCTGCCGTATCATCGAGCCCATGGCTTCGGTTCCGAATAAAAGCCAACACTTCTATAAACGGGTCAAGTTTCGAGAACAATTGTTACCTTTAGGTGGGTTTGATGCGTTGTTTATTCGCACCAACCCGCCTCTCGATCCTTTGATGCTAAATTTTTTGGATTCAGTTCAAGACGACACCTTCATTGTGAACCATATCGATGGACTACGTAAGGCAAGTAACAAGCTTTATACCGCCGCCTTCGAAGAAGATTTAGTCCCGGTCACTCATGTGTCTAAAAATAAGGAATATTTGAGGCGGATGATCGCCGAATCCCCAGACGACCGATTGATCCTCAAACCTCTTGATGGTTTCGGTGGTAACGGGGTGATTGTCTTGGAAAAGTCAGCCACTCAAAATATCACCTCCCTATTAGATTTTTATATCGGCCAAGAGCCGAGTAGTAACTATGTGATTTTGCAGGAGATGGTTGAAGGGGCAGAGCAAGGAGATATTCGGATTCTGATGCTTAATGGCGAGCCCATTGGAGCGATGCGCCGAGTACCCCCTCCTGGGGAGTTTAGGTCAAACGTTCATGTTGGTGGAACGGTTGAAAAACATTCCTTAACCAAGGAGCAAAAGGTCCTTTGCAAAAAAGTCGGCAAAAAATTAGTCCAAGACGGTTTGTTTTTTGTAGGCCTCGACCTCATTGGAAATACCATGATTGAGGTTAACGTCTGCAGCCCCGGCGGGATCACTCGGATCAATAAACTGAACCGAACCAACCTTCAACAACAGGTATTAGCCTTCGTTGAAGCAGAGGTGAACGTTCGCAACAACGCAAGAAACCGAAAATCTAATTTCCAACTGACGGTGAGTAGTGCTAAAACTCTCAATTAGCGACATTATCGAAAAAATAAATCAAACCGAAGGCTTCGCTGCGATCAGCGAAGAAGAAGGTTTCTTTATTTCGATCCAAGAGTATGCGCCAAATATTTGCACAGCGATCCATGACGGATCGCAGTTTTCAGGGGATTTGGAACCCTATTGCCTGCTGAGCAAGGAAGAGCGGATATACGAGGAAGACCCTTTGACCGGGGATATGATCGAATCAATGCCAGTTCGACTTGTGGGGTTAGATTCCCGTTACGAATATGATTTGAACCGTGATTCCAAACATTGCGTGTACAAACAAGCCTTTGGGAAGACAGTCTGGAAACAGGCTCTTCCTAAAGAACTGAAAGTGAGGAGTTTAAAAAAACATCGGGATTTTTACTCGGTATTAAAGGCCTTGTTAGCTAAACTGTCCCAGATTCATCCGGTTTGTGTGCTCTATGATGTGCATTCTTACAACCCGCAGTTACAGGGGCCGAACGCTCCGCTGTTTAATGTGGGTTCCTCTCAACTCGATTGGCGGAGGTATAAAACCCCGATATTAGAGTGGCAAAAGGCTTTATCGAATATCCAGTTGCCCAATATCGTCAATCGAACTTGTATCGATGAAGTGTTCTTGGGGCAGGGGTATTTAACCACCTTTGTGACGAAATCCTTCCCGAAGGTTTTGCCTCTAGCGACTGAAATCAAGAAGGTCTACATTAATGAAACCGGGGCGCAAGTGTTTCCTGCGGTGTTAGAATCGTTGAAGACAAATTTGCGCCGAGAGATCGTTCATCACACCCAGCAAACTCATGATCATTTTGCTGAAGGACGTTCTTCGAAGCCACTACGTCTTTTGCCTTCAAAGGCTGAAAGCTCGTTGTTTAAATTGGACCGTGAGATTTTTAAAATCGCAAAAGGGCTGGATTTTCTGTATTACTTGAACCCGATCAACCTGGAGGTTCAAAAGAAGCAGTTTTTTAAATCTGCTTGGCAGGTGAATCCTAAGTTCAGGTATCGGCAGCTGCGGGTTAGTTCCTTTGACTTGAAACAACAATTGTTTGCTTTACCGCTTAATCAAATCAAGGACATTCGGCTCAAGGTGTTTTACCGGAATATGATCGAAGAAATCATCGCCCAAAATGATTTGATTGCCGCAGTGGGAACTCCAAATTTTTACTACCGTTCCTTGTTACTCTTCGGAACGCCGAGCTCTACGGAACTAGAAACCGCACGTTTTTTGGCTCGTTGTCCTGATTCGGTGGATGGTTCCCCTGTGTTGGATGAAATCCAAATTCAACGGTTGTTTCTCTCGAACTTGAAGCAATACGAGTTTCGTTGTTCTGTTGAGTTGGGTGGGAAAATTGCAGCCAAGGCGTATGTGGAAGGGAGTCGAGTGATCCTACGAAAAGGGTTGCAGATGACTCAAAATGAAGCCAATGCTCTGTTCCACCACGAGGTTGGTGTGCATGTATTAACCTCGTTGAATGCGAAAGACCAGCCGTTGAAGGTGTTGCAGCTCGGTTTGCCGAACTCGACAACGGCCCAAGAAGGGCTCGCGGTTCTTTCAGAAATGCAGTCCGGGTATTTAACCACTAAGCGGCTTAAAGACCTGGCGTTTCGAGTGATTGCGGTGGAATATCTTGCCCGGGGTTACGATTTTAAGCAGATTTATCATCAATTGATCGAAGCATACGCCCTCAACCCTGAAGCGGCGTTTAACATAACGGTGCGAGTGACTCGAGGTGGAGGGTTTACAAAAGATTATGTTTACCTGAGGGGCTTCGAAGAAGCCCTTCGGCTGTACGAGTCCGGTCAAAAGATCGAAAACCTATTGGTGGGGAAGACCTCTTTCGAGGAATTAACCTTGTTAGATGAATTGGTGGATCGAAATATTATTTTAAAACCAAGATATACTCCCCAGTGGCTTGAACAGCCAAAATCAGGTTGTGATGAAATGGCTCAATTTGCGATCGCCGGTATTTTGAAGGACCGGAGAATGAAACAAAAGTTGGCCTAGGGTTATCAAAGGGTTGATAAGTCGAGGACATAAGCCTCCGAGGGGCGGCTCATGTCGTAGCCCGCTGCCCATGAGGCAGGCAGCTCTTCTCTTGGGGTGTGCTGAAAGCCTAGGCGACAAAAGAACCGGCCCATTCTCGGGTCGATGGTCAGGGCAAACAACCGGTGTTTGTTTCGTTCTTTCATTTCCTGGGCGATCTCTTTGATCAACTCTTGGGCTCTGCCTTTACCTTGGTATCTCGGCAGGCTGCAAAACTTCCCGATTTCTACATCGTCCCCAAAAAACCGGCTCCGAGCGGCGACCACCACGGACCCATTCAGTCGATACACCCAGTACTGATTGATCTCTTGGGCGAGTTGGGTTTCGGTGACCTCTAAGATGGTCCCTTGTTTGACATAGGGGCGCATCAGAAACAACAAATCGACCAGGTCATTGAGTCCGGCACGGGCGATTTGTTTATCATAGGATTTGGCAATTAAGGTTCCTGAACCCTGGTGGGTGAAGACCTCTTGGAAAAGCGCCCCGGGCTGTCCTTGGACGAAGACCCACTCCAGCCCCTCAAACTCGATTTTTTCGGCTAACTGAGGGCCCCAGTAATGGTTGAGGTCGAAACCTGAGGGGTGCTTGAGTCGGTGTTGAAACTCGTCGAGATCAAGGTGGGAGACGACCTCGTTGTCCTCAAGGACCCCGGCGTGGGCGCCGATCCATAATATCCGCTTGATTTGAAACTGTCTGGCTAGCTCAAAGGGCCATTGGTCCCGCTGGTTCGTATCTAAGGTGATCACCGGGATCATCCCGCTAGCCAACGCCGGTTTGATGTCTTCGGGCCGGGCACAAGGCAACACCGGGTAACTGGTCGGGAAACAAGATTGCTGGTTGGGGTTGATCACCAAAATCACTTCGATTTTCGCTTGGATCAGCAGTCGTAAATCGAGTAAAAGATTGGGAAGCTCAACTTCGGGTTCGAAACAACATAAAAAACGACGGTGGCCGAAGTTGGAAGCGTAATAAAAGAGCTCCAAGGCATCCAACATTTCCTGATCGATTGAATGTCGCATTGCTTTTTTCCTGTCAGTTCGGTAGGGGTTGAAGTCTCATTTAAGATAAATAGTTCGTCATGCAATCACAAGTGCCAAATCAAATAGAAAATCCTGACGGCGGAATGCCGCTGATCTCCCACCTTGATGAACTCCGAGTCCGACTTCTCCGGTACATGGTTGTCCTCTTTGTGATCTTACTTGCGACCTATGGGCTTCGTAAGGAGATCTTAGACCTGATCCGGGCTCCTGTGGAAGGGCCTTTACAAAAATACAGCCAGAAAGCTCAGCAAAAGCAAACGAAACAACCGGGAGCCTTTGCTGACTTAGATGACTATAGTTGCAGCTGCAGCCGCTCAGCGACCGAGTCCCAACGGTCTCCGGTGACCCGAGCGGATCACGGAGTCAAAGAAGTCCGTGCTGACTTTCCGGCTGCAGTCGTCCCTAGCCTCACCTTAGAAGAAAAGGCAGCGGCATTAAAAGAAAACTCCCCTTCTGATTGGGGTGTGTTCATACAAGAATCTTTTCGTGATTTTCGGGTGTTCTATTATTCGATGATCGGTAAGGAGCAAAAAGCGGCGAAGTTGCTACATGAAGGCTCTCAACCTGAGGCGGTTACCCAGCAGCATTATCCGCCTAAAGAGGCTGGGATATTAGAGCTTAATTGTCGCTGTACCCTAGACCGAAGTCAGGCCAAGGAAGGATCGATGGTTTATTTGGGGCTGCCCGAGTTGTTCTTTGCCCAAATGAAAGTGGCGATTTACTCGGCAGTATTCCTTAGCTTTCCTTATCTCTTGATTGAGCTTTGGGGTTTTATTGGCCCTGCCTTATATAAAGACGAAAAATTTGTTTATTGGGGCTTTGGGGTCAGCACCTTGGTCTTCTTCACCGGTGGGGCGTCCTTCGGGTATTTTGTGGTGTTTCCGTTCGGTTTTGATTTCTTTTTGTCCCTCACCCAACCTGGCGAAATTATGCCTTCGCTGTCTATTGGGAACTACCTAGACTTCACTATTAAACTCTTTCTGGCCTTTGGGTTGATCTTCGAATTACCTGTGGCGGTCTTTATTTTGTCTCGCCTCGGGATCATCACCCCCAAATTGATGATCACCCAGGCCCGCCCGGCGATGGTGATTATCCTGATTCTCTCAGCGGTCTTGACCCCTCCAGACCCTTTTACTATGATGTTGATGGCCGCCCCCTTGGCGGGCCTCTACCTGTTTAGTATCTTGGTCTGCTTTTTTGGGCTGAATAAAAAGAAAGCTGCGTTGAGAGCTCAGGGGATCAACCCTGAAGAATTCAATGATTAAGAAAGAATTTTCGGGCTAACAAAAAGGTTTGGCCTTCCAGAAATTTCTTTCCCTTTCAATAGATTTCCAGTAGTCTTTGAGCACTATGTAGGTGTAACCACCTACTCTGCTCTTTTAACAACCAAATATTATGATTCGATGAAGATTCAACGCAAACTTTCCCTTGGGTTTGTCTTGGTCAATGGCCTGTTTTTGGTCAGTACCTTGATCTCCTTTTGGGCTATCAACGCAAATAAAAATTCCGCCCACAAGGTGGAAGAGATGCATTTGTCCTTAGAGGCCGTGGAAGATTTAAAAGAAATGGCCACCGAATTGAGCCTCACGCTTGTCGACATCGTATTGGACAAAGAGTTTGATGAAGAGAACGAAAAGTTTTTGGACAGCTTTAAACAAGAACTTATTGAAGACCGAAAAGTCTATTTGGCAGCGGACATGGAACCTCGGCACAGGGTCGGGTATGTTCACGCCTTTGAGGTGATGGAAAAAATGCTGAAGCTCGGAGAAATGGAATTGATCCCTGCTTTGGATGGCGTCACTCGCAAAGAAGAGTTTGAACGGATTGCAGCGGAACTTCGCGAGCTGAGGGCTTCATTGCTCAGCGGGTTGGGGGAAGTCGCGAAGGTTGACCGTGAACAAATTATTGTTGCGAAAGCAGAAGAAGAGGCGACCAGTTCAAAAACAAAGACCTTGCTGATTCTTGTGCTGATCTTCGGTGCTGGAATGGGTATCGGGGCTGCCTTTGTGATCGGACGACAAATCATGACTCCTTTAATGGGGACCTTAAATATCCTCAAAGGAATGTCCACAGGAGACGCCGACTTAAACCAGCGAGTGCCCGCTAAAACCCACGATGAATTGGGGGAATTAGCAGGGTACTTTAACGACTTCTTAGGAAATCTCCAAGGGACCATCAATGAGATCATCGGCTCTGCGGAGACCTCTGTAGCGGTGGTCAACGCCATTGACCAAAACTCTACGGTGATCCAAGAGGGAACTGATGAAATGATGGCTATGAGCGGCACCATCAGTGCGGCGACCGAGGAAATCAATGTGAACATGAGCACCATGGCGAGCAGCTCTGAAGAGGCGAGCGCCAATGTGAATTCGATCACTGCTGTGGTCGAAGAGCTTTCTGCGAACATGAACACCATTGCCGCTGCCGCAGAAGAAGCGTCGGTGAATATGTCAGGGATTGCAGAAAACGTCAGTACCATTTCTCAAGACATCGAGCAGGTGATCTCGAAGAACGCTACGGAACTTTCGACTTCGCTGCAAGATATCAACGAACGGACCAAGCGAGCCCAGGCGATTTCTTTGCAAGCTAACAAGGGAGCGGAAGACAACCAGAAGGCGATGACTGAACTCAACGAGGTGACCCAGCAGATCGGTCAGATTCTCCAGTTAGTCAATAACATTGCGAGCCAGACAAATATGTTGGCGTTAAACGCTACCATTGAGGCTGCAAGCGCCGGACAAGCAGGCAAGGGCTTTGCAGTGGTTGCTGGTGAGGTCAAGGAATTGGCCAAGCAAACAACCGATGCGAATAATGAAATTGCAGAACAAATTGATCAGGTCCAGGAGTTGGTCCAAAAAACTCTGGCGAGAACCGCAGGGGTGTCTCAGGTGATCATGCAAGTTTCTGAAATCAATCAAGGGATTTCTAGCTTGATCAGCGAGCAAAGCACAAATGCCAACGCTTTGGAAGCGGCGGTCGGAAATGTTTCGGATTCTTTACGTAATTCTTCGATTAATGTGGAAGAAGCTGCGACGGGTATCAAGGAAATTACTCGTTCAACGGCCGAGGCCGGTCAAGCGGCGAAAAGCGCGGCGAAGAACGTTGCCGAAGCGGCCGTGGGGGTCAAGGAAACGGCTCGTTCCACCGCAGAAATTGCGGTGGGATTAGGCGAAATCAGCAGCAACATTGGTCGTATGGATCAGGTGATCAGCGAAAATGTGAAGCAAAATGGCCGAAATATCGAGAACATTGGCCGCTTGGTGGTTGTTTCGACGGGAATGAAAGATACGATCAATGTGTTTAATAAAAACAGTGATATTTTCTTCTACTGGAGTAAGGAACTGATGGTTGGTAACCACACCATCGACACCCAGCACCAAGAGATTGTTGTCGGAATTAACGAGCTTTATTTATCTAAGCAGCAGGGTAAGCCGACGTCCGAGCAGGCAAGAATCCTGACGGACCTGATTAAAGTGACCGTGAACCACTTTAGTGATGAACAAAAATTGTTCATGGCTTCTGAGTACCCTGAAAAAGAGGCTCACCTTGAGCGGCACCGAAAGATCATTGCTCAACTCAAAGAGAGTTGTGCGAAGATTGAGTCAGGCAGTGCGTCGGTTGACGATGAGTTACTCGACTTCTTGAAGGACTGGTTACAGTCACATATCATGATTGTCGACTCGGGCTACGCTGACTATATTTAGCCGCTTTTTTAAATGAACCGGAGGCATAAGGGGTTCGCCTCTGCCTCCGGTTTTTTATTTTTACTTATTGTCTCCCTCGTTGAGGTTGAACTCCCCCTCTACCCATGTCTCAAATAAACTCCACAGAAAAGGTGCAAACCGGGTCTCGGTTTTTGATCGCTGATGACAATATGGTGAACCGTACCTTGCTGAACCATCTTCTCAAACCTTACGGGGAATGCATTTGTGCGGTCGATGGGTTGGAGGCAGTGGACCAGTTCAAACGGAGCACAACGGAGCGCCCCTTTGATTTGATTTTCATGGATGTGATGATGCCGGAGTTTGACGGGTTTGCCGCCCTGGGGGCGATCAGAGACTTTGAGAGTGAAAAAAACACGGCCCCTTCGAAGGTGGTGATGGTCTCGGCGTTGAAAGGGCAGGATCAAGTTGAACGCTCGAAAGAGTTTGGAGCCTTGCAATACCTACATAAGCCACTCCGTGAATCTGATATCTTTGATCTGCTGTCCGAATTAGGGATTTCAAAAAGAGATTGAGCTGGTTCGGTTCGAAAAGGATCATCAACCTGGATTGTGATACCCCCTAGAGGCAAAGATTTCTCTTTAAGGGCTTTAAATTTTTTCTTCTATTGGGTAGCCTGAACCCAAAAACACTCCCTATAAAACGACCATGAAACGAAGAGACCTTGTCAAAGCATCGCTTGCAGGTACGGCCTTAGGGGCTGCTGCCTTGATCACAGGGTGCAACAAACAAAACAACTCGACTGCAGAAAAAAAACCTGAAGCGGCGATGTTGAATCTGAATAAAACGCTGAACTGGAAGATGGTCACCACCTGGCCAAAGAACTTCCCTGGTTTGGGGACCGGTGCGAATCACCTTGCGTCTTTAATCGAACAAATGTCTGGCGAGCGGATCAAAATTAAGGTGTTTGGAGCCGGAGAATTGGTCCCGGCCTTTGGTGTGTTTGATGCGGTCTCTAACGGCACCGCTGAACTGGGCCATGGAGCGGCTTATTACTGGAAAGGTAAAAGTGAAGCGGCTCAGTTTTTTACTGCTGTTCCTTTTGGGCTCAATGGGATGGAAATGAGTGCATGGATTCATCATGGCGGTGGCCAAAAACTGTGGGATGGGCTCTATCAAGATTTTGGGGTGAAACCCTTTGCTGCCGGGAATACCGGGGTGCAGATGGGGGGTTGGTTTAACAAAAAAATCGACGGCGTTGATGATTTTAAAGGGCTCAAAATGCGGATGCCTGGCTTAGGTGCTGAGGTTTTGAAACAGGTTGGAGCCACCCCGGTCAGCCTCCCTGGAGGTGAAATTTTCCAGTCTCTCCAATCCGGTGCGATCGACGCTACCGAATGGGTCGGCCCTTATAATGATTTGGCCTTTGGGTTTTATAAAATTGCGAAGTACTATTATTGGCCTGGTTGGCACGAACCGGGGTCGGTGATGGAACTTTCAGTGAATCAAAAGGTCTATGAGTCCTTGCCTGCAGACCTCAAGGCGATTGTAAAAGCTGCCAGCGAGGTCGCCTACAGCCACATGTTGTCTGAATTTACTGCAAGGAATAATCAGGCCCTTTCAACGTTGGTTAAGGACCACGGTGTTGTGCTGAAACGTTTCTCTGACCCTGTTCTAACCCAATTGGGGAATGTAGCTAAAGATGTCGTCGAATCGCTAGCGGCAAAAAACAGTCAAGCTAAAGAAGTTTACCAGAGCTTTGAGGGATTCCGCAAGAACGTGATCCCTTGGACGACCATTGGGGAAGAAGGGTTTAGCTTGGCTCGCTCCTTAACCTTCGGGAAATAATGTTGTCGATTTCAACCTGCATTGACCAATTGACGACCAAAATTGGGAAGTTCACCAACGGGGTCATTCTTTTGATGGTCGTCGTGACCGCTGGGGTGGCATTGTTGCGGTACCTGTTTGATGTCGGATGGATTTGGCTTCAGGAATCGGTCACCTATTTTCATGCGCTCTTTTTTTTGGGCGCATTGAGCCTGGGGTTGCTCAAAGAAGGGCATGTCAGGGTGGATATCTTTTACCGTTCCGGTTCCCCTAAATTTCAAGCAAAAGTTGATTTGTTCGGCACAGTCTTTCTGTTGATTCCTTTTTGTGTGCTGGTTTTATCCCAAAGTTTTGGGTATGTGATTTCTTCTTGGGTGATCTTCGAAGGGTCTCGGGAAACCGGGGGAATCCCTGGGGTGTTTTTGCTGAAAAGCTTAATCATTCTATTTGCTGTGAATTTACTTCTTCAAGGGGTTTCCCAAATTCTAAAGTCATGGAACACCCTGAGAACAAGGGAAGCATGACCGAGTGGATGCCAGGATTAATGTTTTTGTTCACCATGGGGATCCTGTTGCTCGGGTACCCTGTGGCCTTTTCTCTGGGGGGCAGCGCCTTGCTGTTTGCAGGGATCGGCTATTTTTTGGGTGTGTTTGACCTCAGTTACTTTGGGGCCTTCCCGGAACGGATTTTCGGGGTGATGAACAACCAAACTTTGATCGCCGTGCCTCTATTTATTTATATGGGGGTGATGCTTGAACGGAGTAAAATATCTGAAGACCTGCTTGAAACCCTAGGTTTGCTGTTTGGCAAGACCAAAGGAGGCATCGGGATTTCAATTTGCTTGGTCGGGGCTCTGTTGGCCGCGAGCACGGGGATTGTTGGTGCAACGGTGGTTACCATGGGGTTGATCTCTTTGCCCGTGATGTTGAGGTACCAATATAAACCGAGTTTCGCCGCCGGAATCATCACCGCTTCAGGCACCTTAGGGCAGATCATTCCCCCCTCCATTATCCTCGTGCTTTTAGGGGACGTGATCAGTTCCGCTCACCAACAAGCCCAACTGTCCTTGGGTAATTATGCCCCGAGCGCAGTGAGCGTGGGGGACCTCTTTTTGGGCGCTTTAGTCCCCGGGGGACTGCTGGTTGGGTGTTATATCCTGTATATTTACATTGCTGCCCAATTTAACCCCACACTCGCCCCGGCCGTTCCTGAAAGCGAATTAGCCGCGCTTAAACTGGGTGAACTGCGAAATAAAATCGTGCTGGCCCTTATCCCGCCGGTCTTGTTGATCTTAGCGGTGTTAGGCTCTATTCTGGGAGGGATCGCGACCCCAACCGAGGCTGCTTCCTTCGGTTGTGTTGGGGCGACTTTGATGGCGTGGGTCAAAGGGCAATTGAGCAAGCAGACTTTGCGGAATGTGATTGATTCTGTTGGGGAAATCAACGCAATGGTGTTTGCTATTTTGCTTGGATCTAGTCTGTTTAGCTTGGTGTTTCGTGGGTATGGTGGGGACGACGTCGTTGGCGGGTTCCTGACCAATCTCCCTGGGGGAGTGGTCACCGCCTTTGTGTTGGTGATGTTGATCATGTTCCTGCTCGGGTTTTTTCTCGATTTTTTTGAAATCACTTTTGTTGTGGTCCCGATTGTTGGGCCGATCCTCTTGACTCAGGGGTTAGACCCAATTTGGTTGGGGGTGATGATCGCGATCAACTTACAAACGAGCTTCCTGACCCCGCCCTTTGGGTTCGCTTTATTTTATTTGCGTGGGGTGGCACCGAAGGAAATCAAGACCTCTCAGATATACAAAGGGGTGGTCCCTTTTATTTTGATCCAACTCTTTGTCCTTGGTTTGCTCTGGATCTTTCCAGAGCTGATCTTATGGCTGCCCCATTGGGTATACGGAACTTAGAGTGGAAAATCTGCCTGATCAAGAAGGTTTTTTGGGTCGATGAAAGTAAAGAATTCAATGAGTAATTTAATAAAATGAATTTTCTCCTAGGAATTTTTTTCGATCCTAGGTAGTTTAAGCAGGTGCGAAGTGGTGAAGGGGCTTGGCTGGGGCCGGTTTTAAAGGGTTTCTGGTGATGCAGTTTGACCCGTAAATCATATTACGAACAGTTAAAGTTTCTGTAAATATAAACACTTAGAACAAGTATTCTCGTGTCTCCAAAAATTAAACTTATAGCCGCATGCGGCTTCATTGGAATCGTGCTGTTTATCCCAGCGTTGCTGACTTACGTTGCAGCAGGTTCTATTGAATCGAGTCTGACCGGCGGCTCTGATCATGTGATCGAGCTCGTACAAAAGATCAAGTTCTACATTCTTGCTGCCTTAGGCGCTGGGATGGTGGGCATTATCATTGTTGCCTGGCTGGTGAAAAGTACGTTCTATACACCGATTGCTGAGTATCAGGCTCATATTCTTCAAGTGATCAATGGAGAAAACAAGGCGGACCCTTCGAATTTAAAACAATTTGAACAAGGTGAGTTTGCCCCGATCATTGGAACGTTCAACGAATTTTTAATCCAGATCGCCGATATGGCCAAAGTATTACAGGCCCAGTCGGAACGTTTGAGCCTGTCGACTGATATTTTTACGATCAACGGCGATTGTGTGTTGAATTCAACAACAAAGATCAGCAAAACCACTGAAAGCGACTTTACGGCCATCGAGGCTTCTGCTGTGGCCTTATCCCAGTTGACGGACGCTTCGAAGGTGATCACCTCTCAAATTGGACAAATCGATATCTTGACGACCGATGCGGAAGAAAAAACCACCGCCGGGACTCAGTCGGTGCAAAAGGCTATTGAAACCATGCACCGTATCGAGGAATCCAGTGAAAAGATCAGTAAAATTGTTGGAACGATCTCCGAAATTGCCAACCAGACAAATTTGCTTTCGTTAAACGCCGCGATTGAGGCAGCGAAAGCAGCCGAACAGGGTAAGGGCTTTGCGGTAGTTGCCGAAGAAGTTCGCAGCTTAGCGACCCGTGTAAACCGTAGCGCGGTGGAAATCAACGGGTTGATTCAGGAGTCTCAAGAAGAGGTCGCTCGAGGGACTGAAGTGGTCAATCAAGTGGGCAAAGACCTCGGTAATATTGTTGACCAGGTGCACAGCGTTTCGGCTCAAATGAAGGAGCTAAACCATGCAATTGAGGACCAAGAACGGGGCATTAAATCGATTTCGGAGCAAAGCGACGGGTTGAAGGAATCCAGTTCAGAGACATTGCACCGAATCGACGAACTGCGCCAAGTGGTCGATGCCGCTCAGGCCGGTACAGCGACCTTGAATAAGGCCACTCTCAAGATTGATCAGGTCATAAAAAATCTAGATAAATTTGAAATTAGTGAGGGCCACGAACCCTTTATTCAGTGGTCCGACGCCTTCAGTGTGAAAGTCCCCTCTTTAGATGGCCAGCATAAGGTTTTGGTCCATTTGATTAACCTTCTGCATGAAGCGAAGGTCGAAAAACAGCCGCTCGAAGAGTTTGAAGATTTGATTAATTCGCTGGTCAACTACACAGTCGCTCACTTCAATTACGAAGAGTACCTTTTAGAGACTTTTGGTTACCGGGAATTAGAGGGTCACAAGCCGATTCACGTTGAATTTTTGAAGACAGTTGGCGAGTTCTTAGGTGAGTTCCAGGCAGGAAAAAAGACATTAGACGATTTGCTGGATATTTTAAAGGGTTGGTTAACTCATCATATCCAGAAAACCGACATGGCTTACGCCAAATTCCTCTTTGATGCAGGAGCTCAGTAAACCGAGAACGGCATTTCTTTGATCATTGATCAAGTTTTTGGGTTTTTTAAAAGCCCAGAAAAAACAGGGTTAAAGCTTTTTTTTGAAATTTTGGTTTAAAAAAAAATTATTCCAAGAGAAAAAAAATTAGACAAAGCCCCGTAAATTCATTATTAGACAAGTATCCTTTTATCTAAAGGTAAACTCTTTTACATCGCGAATAAACAATTCGCTTACACAACTTTTTTCAGGGAAAGACATGAAGAAATCAGCAATCCTCATCTCCGCCCTTTTCTTTGTGGGCCTTGCCCCGGCCTACGCTGAAGACGGTGCGAGACTGTTCAAAAGGAAAGGCTGTTATACCTGCCATGGACAAAACGGAGCCCAACCTATTGGCCCGAATTATCCGGTGCTTGCAGGTCAGAAAGCAGATTATATTTTCAACCAGATTAAGTCGTTTAGCGGCGGACACCGATCAGTGCTACCAAAAAGCGCGACTGCGGAAAAGCGACGGTCAAACCAACGGGTTTTATTGAATCCTAACCAGATGGTTCCTTTCGCGAACAGCATCAATAAGGAAGGCGATGCTGTAATCAACTCTATCGCTAATTACCTTGCAAGCCAGACCCCTAAAGCTCACAATGACGTTGATTCTAGCCTAGCTGAGCAAGGAAAGACTCTTTTTGCTGAAAAAGGCTGTTCAGCTTGTCACGGTGAAACCGGAACGCCTCCAGCAGAGGGGATTCCAGGGGTTCCTAAAATCGCTGGTTTAGGTCCAGTCTACATTGAGCACCAGTTAGAGGCATTCCGTCGAGGAACTCGAAGCGGAACTGATAGCATCGCAATGATGGCACCAAATGCCGGCATGTTGTCTGCTCAAGAATCAACCGCTATTGCAAATTACTTAGGTTCTGTGCAGTAAGTAGTTTATACTCTAAGAAAAAAGGTCGCTTCGGCGGCCTTTTTTTTTGCCCTCAACAAATTTCTTCTCTTTTGGGATCATGTCGCCCTCGTCGCCTCTTGTTGTTCAGTTGTGTCGCAGCGCTCAAGACGACTTTGATCTTTCCAAATTACTGCGGCGGCGAGACATCCAAGTCTCCGTTTGTTTGCACGCTGATGCCTGTTTCGATTTGGTCCGCCAAGGGCGGGTCAGTGCGGTGATCTTAGATTTGGAACACCCGTCTGCAACGGGCCTTGCGTTGCGGATTCACTTAGAAGAAGCCGGTGCCAGACCGATCGTAGGCCTGATTGCGCCAGAGTACCCTGAATTTATCAAAAATTGGTCTAAATCCTTTTGGATTCCTTCGCCTATCCGGGCCTCGGCGGCGATTGAACGAATTGAGTTGTTTATTGACCTGGGCTTAGCTGAAGCCAAAATTGAAGGGTTACTGCTTCAGGTTGACGAAGAACAGCAAAAAACCGAAGCAGCAGTTCGCAACGCTGAACGTATCAGCAAAAATGTAGAAAAAGAGATTCTCAGCCGGACGAGACAGTTTGCGGCAAATATTCAGACCAAAGGTCACAAGCCATCGAACGGTTTTAATCCTGATCACCCTATTTTAAACGCTTCTTTATTAAACCAAACGTTAAACGTCTTGCCGTTGATGGTCTACTTCAAGGACTCGACTTCCCGGTTTGTCTACTTAAATCACCAATTGGCAAGTTTTTTGAGGAAAGACCAAGATGAGGTCTTGGGCCGTTTGGCGACCAGCTTGCCCGAACCCTTGGCTGGGCTGTTTGATAAAGAAAGCGACGATAAAGCCCTTGAGACACCAGGGGGGATTCATGGAGAGCGGAGGATTCACCTTGACGGGAAAATTAAAACGCTCTTGTTTGGGAAGCAAGCCTTTACTGTTGAAGGCATCGAAAAACCCTATCTTCTTGGGTATGGGCTTGATTTATCCGATCAAAAAGTCATGGAAGAAAAGTTCTCCCAGACCCAAAAGCTCGAAGCCTTGGGGACCATGGCCGGGGGGATTGCCCACGACTTTAATAATTTGCTGTTTGCAATGTTGTTGAACCTCAGTTTAATTCAACGGTCCACCGCAGAAGAGCGGAGGGAACATTATATTGGGCAAATGAGGCAAGCCTGTGAACGGGCTAAGGAAATGACAGGCCAGATTTTAACCTTCTCTAAACAGCAGGAACACCAGATCACCTCGGTTGATCTCACAGAGATCATCGACGAAGTTCATAGCCTTTCTCGGTCGGTCACTCCGAAGAATATCCGGTTTGAAAGATCATACCGGTGCCTGAACCCCAACTGTTTGGCCGACCCCTCCCAGCTTCATCAAGTCTTGATGAACCTTGTGAACAACGCCTCTTATGCCTTAGGAGCTTCCGGCGGGCATATCACCTTGAGTTTAGCGGACATTGAAGTTGATGCACAAGACCACATAAGTTTGGACTTGAAGCCCGGTAACTACCTGAAGGTGGGTGTCCAAGATGATGGGCCAGGGATTCCTTCGGAAATTTTGCCACGGATTTTCGATCCCTTTTTCTCCACCAAACCCTCGGACGAGGGGACTGGCCTGGGGCTGGCGGTCGCTATGGGGATAGTGCAACGTAGTAAGGGTTGCATAACGGTTGTGTCGAACAAGGACTCTGGGACTCGGTTTGACATCTATTTACCCCAAACTGAAAAGCCCCTTGCCAGAGGGGACCAACGACCTTTACCCTTATATGCAGGCAAACTGGTAGGTTTTGAAAAATGTTTGGTGGTCGTCGAAGATGAAATCTTGGTTTTACGTCCACTCTGCGATTTTTTAGAAGACGAGGGGTTTAAAGTTGTCCCTTTTGAAAATCCTAGTTTAGCTCTTGAGTATTGTAAGGACCATCTTGAGACCATCAGCTTGGTCCTGACGGATCAGAACATGCCGGAAATGAGCGGGCTGGCACTGTGCCGTCAGCTATCCGAGTGTCGTTCCGATCTTCCTTTGATTTTATACTCTGGTTATAGTTCCCAGTTAACCCTGGAATTGGCGATTGAAGCGGGCGCCAAACTGCTGTTATCAAAGCCCTTGCGACAAGAAGAATTATTAGATGCGATCAAACAACTCATGGTGTGAGGGGATACCGTGGTACTTAGGTTAGGACAATGAAATCTATTTTGGTTATGGAAGACGAAGCCTTGGTGCGCCAAGGGTTAGTAGAACTCTTAGAGACGGCTGGGTTTAATGCTCAAGCGGTTGCAGATGGAAATCAAGGACTTGAAATCGCTGCAAAGACCAGCTTCGATTTGGCGATCGTTGATATCTTTATGCCTCTCAAAGACGGCATTGCGACGATTATGGAATTAAAAAAACTGTCGCCACTGTTGAAAGTGATTGCGATTAGCGGTGGGGGTAACATCGTGAGAGATTTTGACTATCTAGAATATGCCCAAGCCTTGGGGGCGGTGAAGTGTTTTCAAAAACCGGTCAACCCTGACGAACTTCTAGAAACGATTGCTGCGGTTATTTGACCGTTTAACCTTCAATATAAAATCCCATGAAACCGACTCGGCTAACAAAATCCAAAATTTTGTGTACCTTAGGGCCTGCTAGCTGCTCTGTCGCAGAGGTACAATCTCTGTTTGACCAAGGGATGGATCTCGCTAGAATTAACTTTTCCCATGGTAACGCCGAGGAAAAGCGGGAACTCTTTGATGTCGTCAAGGCGGTGAACCCGACCATTGCGATCTTGTGTGACATCCAAGGTCCAAAAATCAGAATTGGGGAAGTCAAGAGAGGGGGTGCTGTCTTAAAACGGGGCGGGATGTTCAGCCTGATGATTGAAGACGTTGTGGGCGACGAGACACAAGCGACGATCACCTACCCAGAATTCTTGAAAGAAGTGAAAGTCGGTGATCGAGTGTTCATCAACGATGGGATTGTATGCCTTGAAGTGCTTCACATTAAGGAAAAACAAGCCAAGTGTAAAATCTTGTCTGGTGGAGCGATCTATACCCGAAAAGGGGTGAATCTCCCGACTACAGAAATCTCCTTACGTGTGCCGACCGATAAAGATATCGATGATTTAAAGCTCATTGCAGAGCTCGACCCAGCTTATTTAGCTGCTAGCTTCGTTGGGAGTGCCGACGATGTGGAGACGATTCGTCACATCTTGGCCTCTTATGGGAATGAAAGTATCAAGATTATCTCGAAAATTGAACGGCCCATTGCGGTGGAAAATTTCAAAGAGATCTTGGATGTGAGTGATGGGATCATGGTTGCCCGAGGTGATCTTGGGGTTGAGTTAGCCGCAGAAGACGTACCGCCGGTTCAAAAAGAGATGATCCGCCAGTGTAATATTGCTGGGAAGCCGATCATCGTTGCGACCCAAATGTTGGAGTCCATGACCAAGGCGCCGATCCCAACCAGGGCGGAAGTGTCCGACGTATATAATGCCATTGAAGACGGCGCAGACTGTGTGATGTTATCAGCAGAAACCGCCTCAGGGGAGTTCCCTTCGGAAGCTGTGTTCACCATGGAGCGGATCATCAAGGTTTCGGAAGACAAAATGCCTGAGCGTAACCCCGACTGGTATGACTCAAAAGAAGACACCGTCTCTGAAGTCATCGGTCACTTGACCCATCAAGCTTGTAAGCAAGTGTTATCTCGTGGCAACGGAGCGGGCGGAAAGATCATCTGTCTCACCCGTTCTGGTTATACCGCCCGGATGGTTTCGAAATACCGGCCTCCCTTTCCGATTTTAGCGTTGACTCCTGACCGGAGAGCGAGCCAGGAAATGCGCCTCTTATGGGCTGTAGAGCCCTTTTATTTGCCTGAATTAGACGATGCAGCGAAAACCCTGACTCGGATACATACAGCCATTGGTGCTTGCTACGAACGAGGTTTTTTGACAGATTCAGAAAAGGTGATTGTGGTGGGAGACTTTTTCAATTTGCCAAGCCAAACCAACATGGTTTCAATTTTGAACGTTGGTGACATCATGAAGATGATTAAATAGAACCCCTCGGCGGTCGAGGCTCTTACAACTGACAACAGACACAAAAAACTCATGGCAGATAACCTAATCGATACCAACCAAATCCAATACTGGTGGATGTTCATGGTGTTGGTTTTTATGATTGTTACTCCCTTGTTAGTTTCTCTGGCAAATAAGCGAGAAAAAAAACGGGAAGAGGAGCAACAAAAGGCGGAAAAAGAACAGCGAGAGCAGAACGAACCTCCGAACGAGGACGAAAAGCAAGATTAGTCGGTATAAAAAGGCCCATATCATGCAATCCTTTTTAAGAATGGGAAGTTTCGTTTTGGCTGAACCTCAGCCATTCGATTCAATGGACACCGATAGATAAACTAGTCACAGGTTGTAGAAATGTCACAGGTACTGAGCCAAGACGAGGTCGATAGCTTACTCAAAGGAATTGCTGGAGGGGACGGCGATGATGACTTTGACATGCCTGATATGGACGCAGACGCCGTCATCCCCTACGATTTAACCAGTCAAGACCGAATTATTCGAGGTCGAATGCCGACCTTAGAGATCATCCACGATCGTTTTGTTCGGATGTTCCGTCTGACCTTGTCTTCTGCCCTACGAAAGGTCGTGGACATCTCGGTACGCTCCACAGAATTAATTAAATTTGGTGAATTCCTCAAGACCCTGCCGGTCCCGAGTAGCTTAAACCTTTTCCGGATGAACCCCCTGCGAGGTAACGCCATCTTGGTGTTAGAAACTCGGTTGGTGTTTACCTTGATCGATATTTTCTTTGGGGGAACCGGGGAGTTGGAAGTGAAGGCTGAAGGCCGGGACTTCACTGCGATCGAGCAAAAAATGGTCAAGCGGGTGGTTATTTCTGCCCTCGAAGACCTCCAAAATGCTTGGAAACCGGTATTTCCTCTCCAAGTGGCTTACACCCGAACTGAGATCAACCCACAGTTTGTGGCGATTGTGCCTCACTCTGAAGTCGTGGTGGTGATCACCTTCGACGTGGAGATGGGTAAAGCGCCGATGATGCTGACGATCTGTATTCCTTACTCGATGGTCGAGCCCATCCGGGGTAAACTAGACTCTGGTTTTCAGTCGGATCAGAACGAAGAAGATCACGTTTGGGGCAAACGCTTCCGAGATAACTTGGACGAAGCTGAAATCGACCTTTTGGTTGAACTGGGCCGGACCGAAATTTCGGTGCAAGACTTCTTGAATCTCAAGCCCGGCGACTTAGTGTCCTTGAACCACGAATCGGCGATGCCCCTCAGTGTACAAGTGGAAGGGGTCACCAAGTTTCGGGGCTTTCAAGGAAGTTATAAAGGCAAACAGGCGATTCGGATCAGCGAGTTGGTTTATGTCCCACCGATTGCCGACGAGTTTGAGTAGTCGGTCAGAGCCCAGGTTGAGTTCCTGCATAGGTGGGCATGACTCCTCTGGGCTCAGTTTTTTTTAACAGGCCTCCCTTGCCTGACAGGCTCCTTTCTCCAAGGGCCCCATCGAACAATGCTTTTTTAGAATAAAGGCCAGCCGGCCATAGATACTCGGCTTTGGGCACCTTGCCCCAGAAAGCTCTGTTCCGCTATATTCCTTAGATTACGAAACCTACGCCCTCTAGGCCAGGAATCACGCTATACTTCTGTATACCCCTTCTTTAGCCCTTTCTAACGGCGTCAACGAGGTTGGTTTCCGGCCACAAGCCCTGTGGCTCTCAATGTTCATTGATTTTACCAAAAATTAACCTCTCCATGAGTTCGCTCAAGGATTCGTGGATAGATTGATGACAGATGGAGATCAAAGAACCAGGGGAAGACATGGAACCACAGCAAAACCACGACCAATTGATGGCTGAAATTACATCTCAAGATAAAGCCTTTTTTGCGGCGATCACGAATCAAAAGCTCACCGTAGAGCAAGAAAAAATCATCTGCACTCCTCCGGGTGTTTACACCAAAGAGAGTTCAATTCTAGCGGTGCATTGGCACCCGGAATTTATCCCGATGCCTCTGATTAAGAAACGGATCGAAGCGACCTTTCCTCGGGCAACGGATAACTTGATTATCCCCACTCAACACAATCAGTTGATGGTCTACGACGATTACGCCGGCGTTGAGGTTGATTGTTACAGCCCCGAGTTCAATACCAAGGTTCAACTACTTTTGCATTTTCACCCTTCAAAGCTCGAAAAGGCTTCGGTCCTACGTTCAATGCTTGAACACACCTTTAATTACCGAGGTGGTCAACTGTTCGATTTTTTGCATTGCTTGACCAGTGATCAAAACGAATTTGCCCTACAAAAAGCGGCGGCTCAGACTGGAGCCAACGCTGAAGTGATCGAATTTGTGGTTGGGGTGGCCACAAAACTGCTGGCGATGATTGAGTCCGCGGATATCGAAGTGCCCAAAGATGCGATCAAGAACAAATTGATTCGCAATTATATCGATCAACTACGTACACCGGAAAACGACGAGTTTATCAGTCGGGCCCAGATTTTCTTAAATGCCGTAAAAAAACAGGTGAAAAAGGATTTTGATCTTCGGTATTTTTACACGACCCAAGAAATCATTGAAGAAACAAGGGGGCTGGGTGGTTGCATTGTGATCCCTCACCCTGAACAGTTCTGGCCCATTTTGCTGGCGGATTACGACGTCGATGGGATCGAAATTTGGAACCCCCAATCGAGTCGGTACACGGACTTTCTGATCAACGTGGTGGATCGCCAAAATAAAGCGGCTCGAAAAGACAAAGAACCGTTGTTAATCTTTATGGGCGACGACACCCATTTCAGCGAGAAACTCAAAAAAAGCCACACCCAAAACCGAGACAAAGTGACCCGGGAGGTTGGGGTCCAGCCGCCTTGGAACGATCTAGCGATCAAGAAGACCTTAATCCAAACGAAGTCAGAAAAATCACAAGTCATCGCTCAATACAAAGAACGGCTGAATGCCTGAACGAAGGAGACAAGATGAGCAAAGAACGAAAAGAATTTGAATACGCCACCCTCGTCGACTGCAACAGTATTGTTAGTTATCTAGAAACCTTGGCTGAGGGGTTCAAAAATGGAACCTTAGCCTTGAAAAGCCCTGATGCCGACATCACCTTGGACCCGGAAGGTTTGTTGAAGTTGGAACTGATGGCTAAAAACAAAAGTGGTCGCAGTAAGTTTGCGTTGAAGGTTAGTTGGAAGAACCAGCCTCGGGTGGAATTGAACAAGGAACGTTTGTCAATGACAGTGACCCCTAAGGAATCCTGAAATGCCAATCCCTACGCCGATTATTGATAACCTCAAGTTTATCTTACTTGAGGTCTCCCAGCAGGTTGAAGACACCCAAGAGTCTTTAGACACCGGTGGAGACCCTGAGCGACTTGCAGCGATTATCTCTCGAGATGAATATATCGATAGTTTGAAAGTGTATGTTGAAAATAAGTGTTTTGCCCTGATCTTTTCGAACTCTTCGGTAAAGGTTCAGGCCGAGGCGGACCTGATTCGAGCGATCAATACGATCACCGGAAATTTGGAACGGATTGCAGACCATGCAGTGAACATAGCCAAACAGATTCCTTATTTCGAAGACAGCGAATTTATCAAAGATTATGACTACAAACATTTCTTTGAAATTATCATGCTGAACTTGAAGCGGATCCCACGGGCCCTGTTTGATCAAGACCTCCACTTAGCTCGGAAAATTTGTACCAGCGAGTCCAAGTTGGATCGAGCTTACAAACGGGCGTTTGATAAGCTTTTGAAGGAATTGTCGAAGGGTAAGCAGGTCGAAAACCTGATCACCACGATCTTTGTCCTGCGGTATTTAGAGCGGATTGGAGATTGTTTGCTCAACATCGGCGAAGCGATCATTTTCTCGGTGATCGGGGAAAAGCTAAAGCTCTCTCAGTTTGAGTTCCTTGAAGAAACCTTGGCGGACGTCGACGACCTGAAAATTGAGGAAATCAAATTTGAAGGGGTTTGGGGAACTCGCTCTGGGTGCCGGATTGGGCTGATTCAAATTGCCAATGGCGAGGGTGACGAAAAAGACTATGTCTTTAAGGAAGGGCTCAAAGAAAAGATCGAAACTGAACGGGATAAAATTGACCTTTGGAACCGGCTCAAACCGGGGATCACGGCAAAGGTTTTGGATTTTAAAACGAAAGGGGACTACGCCAGTATTTTGGTGGATTTTTTAACGGGAGAAACGGTCCAACATTACTTGATCGAATCGAACGGACACAAGCTCGAAAAAACCTTCGATGCCCTTGAAATAACACTTTGGGAACTGTGGCACAGTACCTTAAAACCTGAGGAAAGGCCCCCTTGCAACTCGATCAAACAGCTGATGAGTCGGATCAAAGATGTGTTGCGGGTTCACCCCTACTATTCTCTTCCAGAAATAAAAATTGGGTCCCAGAAAGTGAACAGTTTGGAGACTCGATTAGAGCTGTTAAATGAAAAGTTTGGGGACACCGTGGCTCCATTTGGTGTGCTGATCCACGGGGATTTTAATCTAGACAATGTGTTTTATGAGCCTGGGGCCGAGTCGATCCGGTTTATCGACGTGCATCGATCTGAGTTCGGGGACTATGTTGAAGATGTTTCAGTGTTCCTGGTGTCCCAGTTTCGGTTGAAGATCTTCGAAGAAGAGACCCGTTCTCGGATTGAGGACTCAACCGCTCGGTTCATGACATTTGCGCGGAGGTTTGCTGCTGAACATGGAGATACAAGTTTCGACATTCGGTTGGCTTTGGGGTTGATTCGCAACATGATTACCTCAACCCGGTTTGAATTTCATCCTGACCTTGCTCAGGGGATGTTTCACCGGGCCTTATATTTAGTCGATAACTTGCTTGAGCTGGACCCAGCTCAAGATTACGTTATCCCAGATTCGATTTTTGTGTACTAGGATACCATGAAAATAGCAGTGATCGGCACCACCGGAAAATGGTCCAGCCAGAGTTTAGCCGACGAAATCGCAGCCCACATTGGGAAGTGTCCTTTGATCGATATGGCGGATGTTGAGCTTGATTTAGGCACTGAATCCCTATGGGCGAAGGGTGAAGACCTCACTACCTACGACGCTGTGGTGGTCAAGAAAATTGCTCAAGTCTACTCCCCCAATGCTCTAGATCGTTTGGAGTTATTGCGTTTTATTGAGCGTAAAGGGGTCCGAGTGTTTTCGCCCGTTGCGGGGATCAGTGGCCTGATTGACCGCCTCAGTTGTACCGTGACTTTGAAGGCAGGGGGAATCCCGATGCCAGAAACATGTGTCACCGAGTCGGTGGATTTGGCCTTTGCCAAATTGCAAGAATATGGTCGGGCGGTTCTGAAGCCCCTCTTTTCCACAAAAGCCCGTGGGATGATCTATGTGGATAAAGAGAAGGATGGGATCGAAGTGATCCAACAGTTCAAGGACAATGGAAATGAAACGTTGTACTTGCAACGATTCGTCAAAGGACCGGGGCGAGATTTAGGGATTTGCTTTTTGGGGGGCGAATATATTGGCACCTACGCAAGGGTCGGTTCTGGTGACAGTTGGAATACCACCACTGAATCGGGGGGGCATTATCAAGCGGATGACCCACCTCCGGCCTGGATCAATGTCGCCCGAAGAGCCCAGTCCTTATTTTCTTTAGATTTTACCTGTGTGGATCTGATTGAAACTGACGAAGGTCCTCGAGTGTTTGAAGTGTCCGCATTTGGGGGCTTTCGAGGGCTCAAGGAAGCGGCAGGGCTGAACGTGGCCAAGATGTACGCAGACTATGTGATTGAACAAGTATCCAAGAGGAAAAAACGATGAACCAACAGCTACAAAACCTCAGCCGGATCGCCGAATCCCTGATGAATGGCGTTGCTTTTGACCACCAACTAGACCTGGTTCTAGCGGGAGCACAGGTCCGCATACACACCAACTCTGAGTTGTTGGTCAAGAATCTGGCCCAATATTTTGAGCCTTTTCTAGCAACCCCTAAGTCGATTGATATTCATGTTCACATGATCGAGCAATCAAATATCAAACTCGATTTGCCCTTTGTTCCTTGGGAACCGGAACCGGGGAAGTCTCGAGTCAAAGAATCCTACACTGATTTGGACGGTGGTCGAGCGGTTTACAAAATGAAAACCGGGATGTCTTTTTTGTTTGGCGGTGGCCTGAATTTGGCGGTTGGTCAGTGTCTTGAAAATGACAACCAAGTGATTAATTTTGTGAACAACCGCTTTATTGAATTGTTACTCAATCAGCAGTCAATCCTTGGCCATGCGGCAGCGGTATTTGTGAAAAACCGGGGGCTTGCTTTGGCGGGTTTTTCTGGGGCTGGTAAAAGCACTTTGGCGCTCCATTTGATGAGTAAGGGGGCCGATTTTGTGAGTAATGACCGGTTGATGGTTCAGAAAGTCAACGAAGGGTTGATGATGTTTGGGGTGCCTAAGTTGCCTCGGATCAATCCGGGCACAGCCTTGACCAACCCCGATTTGCGGGACGTATTGACTCCTGCAGAAATCGAAGAATTCAGCCAGCTAGAAGGGGAAGATCTTTGGGATTTAGAACACAAGTTCGATGTCTATCTTGACCAATGTTTTGCAGACAGTAAGTTTGTTTTGACCGGTTGGATGGACGCCTTGGTGATTTTGAATTGGAAGCGCAATGACAGCCCAATGGCGATTCAAGAAGTGAATTTGCGAGAAAGAACCGATTTATTAGAGGCCTTCCAAAAGGATCCAGGGGCGTTCTTCTTAGCCAAAGATGCGAACAACCCACCCAATTTTGAACCGGGCCGATATTTGGATCAGTTAGATTGCTGCCAAGTCTTCGAAATTACCGGTGGAGTTGATTTTGAAGGGGCCACTGAAGCTTGTTTACAGTTGCTTGAACGGCATAAACGTTAATTCCTATTAGGAGAGTGGCATGAACAAAAAAACGATCAACGTGAAAACAGCTTTGAAACAAGAAACGGCGGTTTCTTACTTGGAAGAACTGGTTAAAAGCATCAAAACCGGCAAGTTGGTGGTCCAGCAGGACAGCGATTTTGTGTCCTTGACCCCTGCAAAGACCATGGAGTTGGAGGTGTCTGCCTCTCAGAAAAAAGGGAAGGAAAAACTGACCTTCGAACTGACTTGGTTGACCGAAATTGCGGCAGAATCTGATGCTCGGTTGCTGATTTCGTCGAAGGAACCGGTCGTTGCGCCAAGACCCAACTCTAAGGATTCGACTCCCGAGCTCTCGAAAACCTCCGGTACGCCGAAGGTAGCGATCACAAAACCTGTCGGTAAGGAGGCTGTGAAGGGCAAGCCTGCGCCAAAAACTGCAGGCAAGTAGTCAGGGCAATGAAACGGACCGAAACGGTCGATATCTGCAAACGTCACCGGATCCCCGATCCTGTGGCGCTGGCTAGATACGAATCCAATCCGGCCTTCGGGCCGAAGGTGTTATTTTTTTCCGGTGGTTCGGCGCTGCATCGTTTCACCAAGCTACTGATCAGGTACACCCACAACTCCACTCACCTGATCACACCCTTTGATTCTGGGGGGTCTTCTGCTGAAATCCGAAAGCAATTCAAAATGCTGGCGGTTGGGGATATTCGGCATCGATTGATGGCGTTGGCAGAGCCTGGGCTTAAAGGGAATCCTGAGGTGTTCCGTTTGTTTGCGGTTCGATTAGACCCAACCTTGAGCCAAGAAGCGTTGATAGACCAGTTGAAGCTGATGATCGAAGGACGGGATCCCTTAGTTCGAGCGATCGCCGACCCCTTGCGAAAAATCATTCGCAATCACTTGAATTTCTTTTTCAAAAAGATGCCGGCCTCTTTTTCACTCAAAGGAGCGAGCATCGGTAACCTGGTTCTAACCGGTGGGTATTTGAATAACCGGCGCCAAATTGATCCGGTGATCTACCTGTTCAGCCGGTTGATCGAAGCCCGAGGCACCGTCCGTCCGATCACCACCCAAGACTTGCAGCTACGTGCCGAGTTTGAGGACCATGAAACCGTGGTTGGCCAACACTTGATCACCGGTAAAGAATCGGCGCCGATCGAAAAAAAGATTGTCAATTTGTGCCTTGCCCGGTCGAGCGGAGAGTTGGCTAATAAACCAAAAATAAAACGAAAAGTCGCCCGGTTAATCGAAGCAGCTGAGTTGATTTGTTACCCAATAGGAAGCTTTTTTTCTAGTTTGACTGCAAATTTTTTGGTCCAAGGGGTCGGGGACCAGGTGGTGAAAAACCAATGCCCCAAAGTCTATATCCCGAACCTAGGGGACGATCCAGAACAATATGGCTACAACCTGTTAGATAAAGTGAATCTGTTGATCGAGATGTTACGAGACAGCAGCAGCAGCCCCGGTGAAGACGCTGATTATCTAAATTTTGTTCTGATCGACGATGACGCAAGCCAAACGCTAACCCCTACCGAAGTCTCGGGGCTCGCCCTTCGAGGGATCACGGTGATCAACACCGAGTTAGTGGACCCGGAAAACCCAGATTGGATTGAACCACAGCATTTGATCAATGCGTTATTGTCACTGATATAGGCCGGGCTTCTGGTCTGAAAATCGACTGAGTAGGCCCCTCACTGAGGTTGGTGATTTTGTCTAACGCGAGGGGAGTTGGAGTGAAACCAAGGTTAGATCACACTCTGGTTGAATCAATCACCGGTTTGTCATTGGGTTTCATAAGCCCTCAGCGACCCCAGAGCCGCTGCCTCCTCCAAAGAAGGTACCTAGGGTGAGGATCTGCCCTTTATTGAGGTCTTTTGTGTCAGCCCAATCTTTAGTGTCTGAAATTTGCTCTAGGCTCACAAAGAAGAGGGAGTTGTAGTGATAATTCAGCCCAAAACCGGTTGAACTGATTTTCTGGTCGCTGGTCCCCTCGTACCCCGAGATTGTCGTATTGTTGGTGTGATAGTGTAGTGCAAAGGGCCCGTAGGGAATCTCAATCGCCCAGGAAATTTGGGTTTGTTGTTCATGGACTTGAGATACCAGGGAGCCGCTGGAAGGTTTTCTTCGCAGAGGGCCGCGAAGGTAGGAAAAATCGACTAAAGTTCCCCCCTCTGCGAGATATCCGCTACTAATTTGCCATTCAAACCAATCGATATCAACCCGGTTGGTTTGAAAGTACTGTGCCCAGTTTAGGCTTGCCCCCCAGATATATCCTGGGTCAGGAAGGCTGACTCGTCCGAATTTGATTTCTTGTAGGTATCGATTTTCTTTTCCCTCATTGGTGAGTTTGAGGTTCTGTGTTGACTCCTTGATACTCACGCCCCAAGCGGCCTCTCCTAGGGTCCTCCCATAGAGAATTTCTTTGTCCGCTAAGGTGTATTCATAGATCTTTCCGTTTCTCGCTCGGTCATTTATTTTTTGTACTTGCCGGGTGCCTTGGCCTAAGCCGACTTGAAGTTCGCCGCTCAAGACCGGGACCCTCCCAAAAAAGGAGGTCCCTTTTTGACTGTATTCGGTTGCCCCAAGAAACCTTGAGCGATTGTCATACCCACCGGATTGTTCCTGAGACCGGTAGCCGACCAGGGTAGAATCGATAAAACTCAAGGTCGCGGGATTGATGACTTTTTGTGCCGGGTCCGCAGAATTTCGACTCCATTGGGCCAATAGTGGGGCCGGTAGGCAAATAAAAAGAACGGCCCCCAGAAAACAGAGTTTATTTTTCAAAAGCCCTCCGCAGCACAAAGGCTAGGGTAACTATCAAGAGGAGTGAAACTCCGAAAGGGTATTCTAAGGCGAAGGCGATTGGAAGCAGGCTAAACCGAGTCGCTATCCTTAGGGTTTCGTTGTTTTGGATGATTTTCGCCATTGGGGGCGAATGGCGGTAATAGAGCTTCACGAGGTGTCGTCCCAGGGGGCCCTTCATGAGAACTTTGTCTCGGAAGGACCGAAAATAAACCAGTTTTGGGTGCAAAAAAGACCCAAAGGCTGCTGAAGCAATAAAACAACCCTTTTTTTCTCCAGGGTCGGCTCCGGCAGGGTTGTCGACAGAGTCCCTGAACCGGGCAATCTCTCGCTTGATATCGATGATCGCCTGTCGGGCATTTGCAGTCGTCGCATTGCCAATCGGTGCTCCCCCGTAGGTGATTTTCGAAGAGGGCGCTGCCGAAAAATAGTCCAGTTGGAGACAGGAGATGTTGTTGACAGAACATTGGTCATGGTAGCCCATGATGGTGACAAAGCGGTTTTCGAGGTCAACATAGCCATGGCCATAGCTGTAAGCGCCACTACCTGGAGACAGATATACGTCGTGGACAAGCCCCAAAATATGGCCCACTTCATGGGAAAAAATCTGTGTCCCCAAGATGTTCCATTTTCCGACTAAAAAAGCCCTTTGGGGGTCCGGTGGATTGAGGTTAAGCGTCCCCGCACCGTAGGCATCTAAATCGGAGACCCCGAGAACGACAATGTCTGCACCGTACCGATTTCGCAGGCTGTGCGCCTCATCAAATGATCCATCGTTAGGGCCCACCAATAGATTTAAATCGGTATTGTATGAGCCGGTTTCTTCTTGTTCTGTGATGCCGACGTAGACCTTTCTAAATTTCAAATCAATCACTGAATTGTTCATGTCAGCGTTGATTTTTGCGATGGCGTATTGTGCGATGGTATCTGGGGAAAAGTTCGGGAAACTCACTTTCGCGGAGGCGATGGCTTTCGGAGTAAAGAGGAACATCACATCAATCACAGTGCCATCGTCTTTTGTGTTCAATTGTGGTTTGGGGTTTGGGCTGGCTAGGCTTTTTTTGTTCAGTGAGTTAGGCCCTTGGAGCGGGCAGCTCCAGTCCTTCGGGGTGATGGGGGCTTGCCTTAAGACAAAGAGATCGGTGCTGAGCTGGATGATTTCAATTTTTTGTTGCCCTAGCTGAATCGATCCCATGGCAGAACCGCCAGTTTTTACAAACAGCAGACTTGAGCCGGACGCTCCATCGGCGGTGGCTGACCAAGTGAAATCGTCCTCTCCTCGGTACTCAAGGTTTTGAGGATGGATGGTGAAGGTTGTCCCCTCAAAGGTGTCAAATAGAAAATCGCTTTGATTGTGGACCGGCTGGCCCAGGTATTCCCAATCGATGCGGACAAAGCTCTGAGCTGTCCCTTGGGGGTGCTGGTTTTGCCATGTTGCTATTTGTTCTTCCTCTTGAGGAGAAACCGCTTGGCTTGAGAGGGGGAGAAAAAGACCTTGGCTAAAGGCAAACTGATAGGGAAACAGTAGGCAGAGGAAAAGTAAAAAAAATAGCGACTTATGAGGGAGGTCCATTCCATGCCTTGAAATCATTTGAACAAGGTATTTGGAGTATAACTAGCATGAAATCAGTGAAAAGAACAACAATAAACGCAAGTAACCCCTATTTTTAGGGTGATGATCCGATTTAAACTGGCATGTTGCTTCGTATTCTGCTAAGGGTAAAACTAACCTAGGCCAAAATGTTCTGAGAATGCCATGATTGTGTTCCCTCTAAAAAAAATCGGTATCCTCTGTTCGGTTCTGCTTGTCTCCATGGTTGCTGGAGGGTGCAAAGAGTCACGCCAGGACAATGGGCTGACGACCATTGAAACTGCGTATCGGGCCCCCCAAATCAGCTTTACTGACAACGACCCTGATGCTGGACAGATAGGGGGTACGTTAGTGATTACCCCTTCACAAGACGAGGCGGCCTTAGAGAGCTACGATCTATATTACGCCTCTACTTATACCATCGCTCCAGGGACGACCAAGATTGCTTCGTACACCGTCACCGGTGCGGCGATTAACCACATCTTTGCTCAAAATACCCCAATCCCCTCAGGGGTTACCCATCTTTCGGTTTTAGGTTGGGAAATTGGCGGTAAAAAATCGACCACCTATAACTTGATTTACCTGAAGGACACAGGCGCTCCTTGAGAACCTAACATCCCCAATCATTCTCAAGGCGTTGTCGAGCAGTGTTCCACAAAAGGTTCACCCTTTTTAGGTATAGCCTCAATGTTGGCGTAGATTCAGGGTGACCCGCTGTGTCGATGGATCTTTCTTGAACCCAGGTGATGAGTCAGGGAGTTCTGGGGCGTTTTGTGTGGCGCCGATCCCTAGGCGTTGGCTCAGTACTCAATATTTTTCCGGAGCCCTTGGCTGAGCTCTTCGTCACTAGCCGGTGAATCCTCAAGTCATGTGGGCGACTTTAGCAGGTTGGCTTAAGTTGAGGTTCCATAGCCTGGGGGGGCTGTCAGATGAACCGTTTATAGAACCCTTTTCCAAGAGTTAAAACTCTGCTTTGCTCGCACAGTCGTAGGCTTGGCCTTCAACTTGTAAGGTCACAGCACGGCGGTTTTTGGTCCAAGCCCCGGCGGACTGGCCAGAAGCCAAGGGTTGTTCTTCGCCGCAAGAGTAAGCCTTGATGTTATCGGCGTCTACCCCGATGACTCGGACTAAATATTTCTTCACCGCCTGGGCCCGACGTTGGCCGAGGGCGAGGTTGTAGGCGTTTGAGCCTCGGGCGTCCCCATGTCCAACGATCACGAGAGGTTCGTTGCTCAGGACTGGGTACTCGATGAAAATCTGTTCGAGCTGGTTGCGGTATTCGGAGCTTAGGGACGATTGGTCAAACTCAAACATAACCTTGGCCGAATTGGGATCGTAGGTTTTTGCGATGGAAGTTTGAGGCCCTCCCAGAGCTTGATCAGCAGAGCTGTCGGCGGCCTTGACCAAATCACGAATTTTGACAAATTTCCCGGTGTATTGGCTCTGGTCTTTGCTTGAAATGAACAGGAGCAAATAGGCCCCACTGGATGGGGTGTTTTCGGGAAGAGTTAACAACGGGTTGGTTTTGAAATCCGCAAAGGAACGTTGACCTAACAAACCGGACTTTTCCTCTTCGTTGTTTGAAGGAGACCAGTAAACCTCAAACTTGTCGTAGCCCGTGGGGCTGGTGACTCCTCGAAGCACGACCCCTCCTTGCAACTCTCCTTTGTCTGGATCGGTGTCTTCAAATCCAAATTCTACGGCTGTACCGAAGGAATCTTGCCAAGGCCGAGTTTCGACTTTGTCCCCACAGGAAGAAACCCCGACCAGCAGAGCGAACACCATAAAAAGGGCAGAATATTTGGTTGAGAACATGATCGCTCCAAGGCGGTGGTTGTTTTTAGGGAAATATCATTGATGATAATTCCCTGTTGAAATATTTGTCAATCAAAGGGGGGCAAGCCAGTGACTTTACTTCTTCACCAGTTTGGTTTATACAAGCAAAAACCTTACCTCTTCCTTTGAGACACCAATGTGGGATTTTTTTGTTCGTCTGTTTAACTCCAAGGCACTTAGACTACTGATACGTCTGGTTGCCAGCGTCGCTAGTGCGGTGGTTGTGATCAGCGGATTTATTTTTTGGCAAAGCCAACAAAAATCAAAGTCCAACGATCCAGAAGAAGAGGACGACGATGACCTGCCTCGACGGGATAACGTCCACCACCTTCATCGTAAATGATGAATGGCCTGCCATTGGTAACTTTTTCTTAAAGCTTGGGGTAAACTTCCGTAGGTCTCGTGGTGCCACTGGACGAAGGCCAGGGTCCCTGGGTTTGCGTAACCCCCTCCTTTAATTTGCCCAAAGTCTGCTTCAAAGGGCGCTAAGGTCTCCACGACCGCTTTGTCTCTCAAATGTTTGGCAATGATTGAAGCGGCAGCGACTTCCATATGGTTTTGATCCGCTTTATTCTCGGCCTTGATGTGTTCGTTACACAGGGGTCCAAACATCAACGCACCGTCAAGCATCACTTGTGCCTTGGGCAGGCCCTTGATAATCCGTGTCGCCATTTCCCGCTCAAGTTCGTTGAGTCCTCCGCGAGAGACGTAGTCGTCAATGGTTTCGACGTCGGCGATCTCGATTTGGTGGGGCCAATGTTGCAGAGTGGCACAAAGTTCTTCCCGGCGGCGCTTGGCTTTGTTGCTGGAGCCAAAGAGTTTGGAGTCTTGGACACCTAGGCTGTTGAGTTGCTCGACCTGATCGGCGTCGATACAAAGACCGACCATCACCAAAGGGCCCAACACACAGCCTCGGCCGGCTTCATCGATCCCGAGTTTGTAGCGGTTCAACGGGCCAGCTTTCGTAATTTTTTCTCGATCATCTTACGTCGCAGCGGTGGGAGATGATCAATAAACAATTTGCCGTTTAAGTGGTCTGTTTCGTGTTGGATACACACCGCAAACAGCCCGTGGGCGTTTACACTCTGGTGTTTGCCGTTCAGGTCCTGGTAGTCAAGGGTTAACTCGTCAAACCGCTGGACCTCTGCTCGGTACTCCGGCACAGAAAGGCAGCCTTCTTCTAAAGCAATTTCCCCCTTCATATTTTTGAGGACTGGGTTGCAATAGGCCACCGGAGCTTTGGGGCTGTCTTCGTCAGGGCCTTTATAGCTCAAATCAGCGACAAACATCCGTAGAGGTACCCCGACTTGGGGGGCCGCCAAGCCGATCCCGATGTTTTCGTACATCGCTTCGGCCATGTCGTCTGCCAACACTTTGAGTTTGTCATTAAAGTCAACCACAGGTTGGGCGACTTGTTTTAAGACCGGATCGGGAAAGGTGTATACGGTGAGCTCAGCCATGGGAATTCAAAAAGGGTAAAAGATTGTTTTTTGGATTCTATAAAACCTTTTGCTTTCCCGCAAGTTAACTGGTGGGAACAAGGTGGTAGTTTTGGCGAATGTTGTGACCTACTCTACGAATCGAGTTACTGACGACTGAATCAGGTGCATTGAGAATCACCGGTTGCCGGGCCCGAATCGATTGTAGGGCAATGTTATCAAACTCAATGAACCCAACATAATCCAGATTGATCCCAAAATATTTCAGGCAAGCTTGTTTCATCGAAAAGCCAACCCGCACATCCGAAGGAGTTCGCACCTGGTTGAGAACTAACTTGGGTTTAAAAGCAGCGATTTCGTATTTTAAGGTTTCCCCTGCTTGAGCATTGATTCCGCTGATTTTTCCAATCAATTCTGCGGGGGTCTTTGGGTTGTCTTCATGCTTGGATTCGGTGATTTGTTCTAACAAAGCACGGACTCCAGAGTGGACCATTACATTCTTTAGTTTACGGTAAAACGCCGCTTTGATGAATCGGTAGGTGTTTTCTACACTGGTCGGCTCGGGGGCTGTGACCAGGACACCGCTGTTCGAAGCCAAAAATAAATCCAAGGTGTGCGAAGCGATTCCCGCTCCTAAATCGATCAATAAGTAGTCGACTTTCAATGAGTGGATCGACTTGATCAATTTTGATTGTTGGATTTGCTTGGGGCTGGCCATACCGATCACGTCATGGGCACCACTAGCGAGTCGGAGACCTGGAATAGCGGTGGGCATCAAGACGTCCTCAAGGTCCAGTTGGGTCGAACGGATGAAGTCGGAAATACTCACTTTCGACTGGTTGACCCCAAAAAAAGTATGCAAGTTTGCGCCGCCGAAGTCTCCATCAATCAGAGCGACCTCATTGCCTTTTTGAGCGAGGTCGATGGCTAGGTTGGTGGAGAGGAAGCTTTTGCCGACTCCTCCTTTGCCGCCCGCAATTGCCCAAATCCGCTTTTTTGAAGTATTCATCCTTCATTTCCTTGAAATTACGTATCTTTCAACTCAGTCCCTGAGTCGTTTCTTGCTTGAGCATTGCAAAAGCAACTCCAAAACGGAGCGGGGACAAAGAAAAATGCTGAAACCTCGGCTTATTTATTAACGAATCGCTCGCTCAATCAGGTTTGCTGGCAACAAAGTGGAGGGCAGCCGGTAGTTAAACATCCACAACTGGAAAGCGGCCCTGGTTGCGGCAATGTGCAGCAGGTACCGGTGATAGCTGTTTGGTGGGTAGTTGACGGTGTCAGCGTCTAAGATGATCACATAATCAAACTCCAAGCCCTTGACTTGCCTCACATCGGTGATGTCGACCCCGGCAGTGAAACTGAAGTTTTGGTCGTCAACTAACCGGATGTCTCCAATATCCATGGGCGAGAGAAGATCATAGTAGAGTCTTGCCGCTTCGGGGCTATGGCAAATCAGAGCGATGGAGGCGTGTCGCTCGGTAGATAAAAGCTGCTTGAGACTTTGGGACAAGGAACGACAGAGCTCCCCTTGGTGGTCAAACTGGAAGAGTTCGACTTCTGGCCCCTCTTTGATCGCTTTGACGTCGTGAGTGCTTGCTAAATCCCCTAAAAGGTCAATCGCAAACTCCATTACCTGACGAGTCGCCCGGTAGCTGACTTTGAGGTTGCTCACCTCCTGACCCACCAGGCCGAGGTGGTCGAAGAGGTACTTCCAGCCTTGAAAGGCGTTGTGCTCAATCATCTGCTGGTTCACGTCACCCGCGTAAGTGAGGCTGGTCGGCTGGTCGGCGATGGACAGCATCAGTTTATGTTCCAACAAACTCAAGTCCTGGGCTTCATCAATGAAGAGGTGGGCGTAGGACAATTTCTTTTTGTCTGGAGCTTCCAGAGGGCCGGCGACCTGGGTCCAAAAATACAGTAAAATCGGGTCATCTTCGACATCCAAATGGGCTTGATACGAATCACTTGTACCTTTGGCAGCCATCCAGTTTTGTCGAGCCAGGTACTGTTGACGAATCCAATTGACCCCATCGGTGAGGGCCTCTGGGCCGATTTCTGCGCTGGCTTCTTTTTCAAAGGTCTGGCGGAGTACGGTGAAGTCACTAAACAGTTCGTCCCAAAGCTTCACAACCATCGAGGGTTTCGAACCAAAGGGATCTTCGACCGCCTCGGTCACTAAATTCCACAAGCTGTTTTTGACTTCTGCCGAATAATAAAAGGGTTTTCCTTTGAGGGTCCCTGTCGCTTTCTGGGTCCAATCTCTGATCAGGATCAATTGATCTACAAAGGGTTTTCCTTTGAGGGCGCCGCTCAAAAAGTTGTCCATTCCAGGCCGTTGGTAGAGCTCCGATAACCCGGCGTTAAACTGGTCGATTTTGTCCCCAATAAAGCGCTCTACCAACCCCATCATGGCGGGGTGTTTTTTGAGGCGGATCGAAGCCACTGGGGTGTTCTCCGCATAGCCCTTGGGCAATTGGCCGCCGTACAAGTGATTCCTGATTTCCCCAACCCAGGTTTCAAAGGCGGCAATCTCCACCCCTTTGGTGTCGAGGCTAGGTAACACGAGAGAGATATAGTACGCCAAGGCCCGGTTGAAGACCATCACCAGCATCTTTTCTGCAGGGAACCGCTTTGGCGAGTGGTTGTGCAGCCAAGCGATACGGTGCAGCGCAACGGTCGTCTTCCCTGAGCCCGCCGTCCCTTGGATCGCTAGGATGCCGGAGTCGGGTTTGGTGATCAGTTTAAATTGCGCGGCATCAATCAAACCGGTGATTTCTGGGAGCATTTTTTGGGCTTTCCCTTTTTCGTCCACTTGGGTTTTGGCGTTGGTCGCCCGGCTGGCAGTCCCTGCACCTCCAAAAAGTAGCGGCAGCCGTTCTTGACCGACTTGCCAAACTCCCTGCTCGTCTTTGAACAGGTGCTGACCGTCTTGCTCAATGGCTTTTAATTCTCCTGCAGAGACCTTGAGCATCCGCTTACAAACCACTTCCCCTTCCACTTCCTTGCCTGCGATGTCCTCCACATAGTCCTCTCCTTGGTCATACCGAAAATATAAAGCGGCGATGGGGCTAGCCTTCCAGTCGACAATCTGAGCTTTGAGTTCCCGGTTAGAAAAAACCTGGGTTCCAATGTATAAATCTCGGCGCCGATCTTCTTCTTCTAAGATCACCCGGGCGAAGTAGGGGTTGAGAGGGTTAAAGCCTAAAGAGTCGGACTGCTCACTTAAGTTGAGTAGCTGCATCAGGCCGTTGATCTGCTCGGTCAAGTGGGCCACATCGTCGCCCGTGGCGTCTGACAAGGTCTCTCTGAGCTCAATGATTTGAGACAAATATTGGTTACGAGTGTCCGAGTAACTGGACTGATGATTTAACTTCAGCAGTTTGGCTAGATTCTCTTCTTCTTCTTTGATGATCGCCAAATGGGCTGGGGACAGGTTACTCATAGGAATTAAAACCGGCTGTTAGGTTGGTGGGGCAAAAAGAAGATTCCATGTTTCTGCCGTAGTCGTTGAAATTGTTTGGCTTGCATCTGATCGTTCGTTTTGTGAGCTGAGTTGACCGCTGTGTAAATGTTCCCGCCATAAAAAACCAAGCCGAACCCGCCAAATAAAGCGGCCAGACCGGGCTGGTTGGCATTTCGAGTCTGCAAGGCTGCCGCCGCAAAGACGGTGGTGAATAAAAAGGCATAACTGGCTTCTCTCCAGCGGCCAAGGTAAGCGCTTCCAGACCCGGGCAAGACCGCAGATAGCCCTCCGGCTAACCGGGGCGAGTAGGCCGGTTCAGTGTCCCTTTGCTTCCAGTCCCCAACGAAATCTTCGATATACCGGGCGTTGGTGACCGAGGGAGGAACCTTTTCTAGAGCTTGCACCCCTCGCTTAATATCGGCGGCCCGGAGACTGTAAGGGTAGGGCTGGTGATGATCAAACAGAGCCAGACCTAAATATAGGTGAAAAATCGGCTGCGGAACCGGCTTCTGGAGCTCTTGCTCTAAGTGATAAATCGCTTGTTTTGTTTCGCCCCCGGCGTAGTAGCTTTTAATAATCCACAACCGAGTTGACCAATTCAATTGGCTTTCAGGGTGCTGATAGAGGTCCCGTTTGAACTCGGTGATTGCACGAAAGTATTCTCCTTGTTGGTACAGGCTGATGGCGTAGCTTAAGGTCTTGGTGGGTTGGGTCGAATCCACCATGCCGTAGGCAGGAAACAAGCCTAATGTGAGACCAAAACAAATCAAAAATATTCGTGTCACCAGATGGACCAAGAGGAGCAAACAAGGCAAGGATTGCAACATGATGTTTTCGTTTTGACAACCTGTTTTATCTGACTGTTGTTATTCATGGCAATCTATAGAACAATGCTATGTAGCGGGTAATGCCTTTCCTTAAGGAAAGGACCCTAGAAAATTCAGCTAAAGTACCGATTGTCTTCTAATAAAATCAATGAGATTATTGGAACAGATCCACTACAATTTGTACCTCTTTTAACCCTTTTGTTGTATGAGATTCTGCGGCTAAACGAGAATTAACAAAATGGTTTAATTAATTTTTCTGGCTCTGGAGAGCACCATGACAGTTGCCCAACGTATTTACGCTATCATTCTGGTGGCCTGTATCGGCCTCGGGGTCAGCACTTTGTTGTCCTACCGGTCCATGACGGTCCTTGAGACCCAGTGGGAAGATTACCAACAGGATGCGGCCAGTCGTCAAATGTTGATTTCTGAAATTCGCGCAGGCTTCGGTTATGGTGGGTTTATTCATAATTTTAAAAACTATGTCCTCCGCAGCACCCCGAAATATTTTGATCGAGTCAAACAAGGTGAAGAAACACTGTTGGATCAGTTGGACACGTTTTTGAAGCTTGCCGAAATTTCAGGGGAAGAACAGGAGGCGGTGAACCAGCTTAAAAAGACCCTTGGAGAGTATTCTGCCGCAGCCAGTCGAGCGAAGGCACTCATTGCACAGGGCTCAACCGGTTCCGAAATCGACAAAGTGATCAAGATTTCCGACAAACCGGCAATTGAAGCGTTACAATCTTTGCAACGGATCTTTCTTGCGCAGAACGAGGAACACACCCAAGAGTTTAACGACCAGATTTCTAAGGCGATGATGACGTTGTGGATCAGTCTACTGGTCACCATTGTCCTATTGGTCTTGGTTGGCTTGAGGGTGGCGAAAAGCATCATCAAACCTTTGGGTGGTGAGCCCGCTCAAATGGAGGCCTTGGCGCTTAAAGTGGCTGGCGGGAATTTAGATATTTGGACCGACAAAGACGCCAACGGGCTATATCTTTCCTTGATCAACATGGCGACCAAGATCAAAGAAGTGATGGCAGTGATCACCACCAACGCCACCGAGTTAGCCGAAGAAACCGCTGGGTTGAGTGCAAATGGGGCGGAAATTCAACATGCCGCCAAAGACGTGAGCGAAGGTATTGAGAGCAACAGTGCCGCTTTGATGGAGTCTAGTGCGAACACCAATGCGTTATCAGAGTCGATTCAGGAGTTAGCTGAGTCGAGCCAGGAAATTTTCCAATTGGCGAGCACTGCCCGAAACGAAGCTCAAGAAGGGCAACAGGCAATGACCGACACCAACGTGGCGATAAACAAAATTTCTGAATCTTCGAGCAAAATCAACGGGATCATCGATGTGATCACCGAAATCAGCAATCAAACCAACTTGCTCAGTCTAAATGCGGCGATTGAAGCGGCAAAAGCGGGCGAATTTGGGAAGGGCTTTGCGGTGGTTGCCGAAGAAGTGCGGATGTTAGCGGATCGCTCCTCGGGCGCGGTAGAGCAGATTCGTCAGTTGATCCAAGTCAGTTCCCAAAATGTGAACGAAGGTAAGGAAGTGGTGGCTCGGACGGGCAAAGTCCTAGACCGGATCATTGCTCAAGTGTCGACCATCGCCGATAATGGAAAAAAAATGGCCTTGGACATGGAAGAGAAAAAAGCAGGGGCCATGGAACTAGATCAAGCGATCAACGAGATCACCGAAACCAGCGAAACTAACTCGGGAGCAATGGCCAAACTGTTCAATGAACTTTCCCAGATTGAAACGACCTTGGGCAATTTCTCTGACATGGCTAAGGCGTTGCAGACTGAGGTGTCTTATTTTACGGTTAAAGGTAACTAAGAGGTTTTTTGTTCCGGCGCTCTGCTGAGAGCCGGGGCAAGCACCACAGAAACCTGCTCAGGCCTGAGATGTTGTCTTAGCTTGTCTCCCGCTTGCCAAATTGCTCACGGCTACGCTGGGATACAGGCCGGGCTGGTTGGCAGGATAACTCTCGTCTTGGTTAATCCAGCTTGTCTTCTTTGATCAACTGGGCCTTAACTTGCTCAAAATGTTGTTCAACCTTGTCTTCGATTCCTTTAAGTCCTTGGTCCATTTCACGGCCGCTCATGGACTCACCAGATCGGTGGAGCCCACGTAGAAACGACTCAAACCCTTTATGGGCGTGAAAATACCCGCCAGGAGAGATGACGTACCTAGCCACAAGTTCGTGGCACTGGTGGCATTGAACAAAGACTTTATCCGGTTCCCCCGGTTCACGAGCCAAAATATTTCTAAGTTCGTGGCTGCCACAGAGTTGGCAGGTTTGTCGGTGCACTTCCATGGGTCTCCTGATTAAAGGTTGAGTTGGGGCCAGTACAGCGCCCCTAGGGTCAAGGTCGCGACTAAAGATAACAGCGTGATGGCAACGCCGGGGCGGATCATGTCTTTGGACTCAAGCAATCCAGAGCTGAAGGCGATGGCGTTGGGCGGGGTGCTGACCGGTAAAGACATCGCGGTGGAGCAATTCAGTGCAATGGTTAAGACCAAGAGCCCGACCTCATGATTGATCGAAACCGCTAAGGGGATCAAAAGGTTCGCTGTGGCGGTGTTGGACATGAAGGTGGTCATCACCGCTGCCAAAACGCCAAAAAGCATGAGGACCAACCAAAACTGTTGGTCTGTGGGGATCATGGAAACGATTTGATTGGTCAATCCGCTTTGCTTGAGCCCGACCCCAAGGCAGATACCGCCCCCGACCATAAAGAGTACGTCCCAGGGCAGTTGCTTGAAGTCTCCAACCTTCAATATCCCACCTCCAAAGAGGATCACCACGGGAAACAAACTCACCGTGCCCACCGAAAGCCCGGTTGAACCGGAAAAAAACCACATCAGTAAGGTGAACCCAAAGATCGAGGCAACCAACCATTGGGTGGCGCTCAAAGGCTTTTTTTCGGAAGGAGGTAGCTCGAGACTGAGTCCTTGGGCAGGGTAGAGCTTTAATAAAACCAGCCAAACAAACAGCAAAAAGACCAGCATAAAGGGCAGGGTAGCCGCCATCCACTGTGCGAAGCCAATATGAAACCCATGGGACGCCAGATAGCTCAAGGCAATTGCGTTGGGCGGGGTTCCAATCGGGGTTCCTAGACCCCCGAGGTTACAAGCAAAGGGGATTGAAATCGCTAAACCTTTGGCAAAGGGGTTGCCTACCGGGATTTTGGCGGCGATAGGCAAGAGAATCGCAAACATCATGGCGGTGGTTGCGGTGTTACTCATCCACATCGATAAAAAGGCGGAGGTGACCATAAACCCTAACATCACCTTACCAGGGCTGTTGCCCGTCCTTCGGAGCAAAGCGCCTGCCAACTTTTTGTCTAAGCCGAATTTGTGTAACGCCGCGGCGAGCACAAAACCGCCGAGAAACAACAAAATCACCTCACTGAAAAAGGGCGCTAGGTATTTTGCACGGGCCGCTTTGGTGCTCGTAGGCTCAAGTACCGGGACCAACCAAACCAGTTGTGTCAGTAAGATCACAAAACTCGTGAGGTACAAAGGGACCCACTCGGTGATCCAAAGGAGCGCAGCTAAAATTAAAATCATCAAAGCGATGGCTTGCCCTTGATTGATCCCTAGAAAATGCTGAGCCAGCCCGGTCTGCACTGCCGCCCACATTAAGGTTGAAATGATCGGTAAATAAACCCATACAGGTCGGTTTTCGGCGTTCATGCCACTCCTGAATTCGGAAAAAATGAGGCGGATTGTTTGTTTTCTCTGCCTCTAAGTCTACCCGTTTGTGGCGTATGGGGAAACAAGAGGCTGTAAAATTTTTGTCCGTTTCGGGTCTTACTTGAAAAACAGAAATAGGATTCCTGTTTATGGGCCACACAAGGGGTTGAACAAAACGGTTTCTAGGTGTGCTGCAAAGATGGAGGCTATGAGCCGGTTGGGTTGCTGGCTTACCGGGGCTGTGTTAGCCTGGGGGCCAACCAGGAGTCATGATGAAACGTTCCCTTTTTTTATTGTTGCTGAGTTCCAGCATTTTTAGCTCTGTAGTCTTTGCAGAGGCCCCTAAACCGGTCGCTCAAGCGCCGATTATCGAGTCGGCCGAACTGCCCGGGAAAATCTCAGTGGCCAAGGGGGCACACACCATGGTGGTGGCCAGTGACCCGGTGGCTGTCAAAATCGCCGATCAGGTGCTCACTGAAGGTGGAAACGCGGTGGACGCCGCGGTGACCTTGGGCTTTGTGATGGCGGTGACCTACCCACGAGCTGGCAACCTCGGCGGAGGGGGCTTCATGTTGGTTAGCCGTTCAGCAAACCAGAGCTTTGCCCTAGACTACCGAGAACGTGCGCCACTCGGGGCCACCAAGGACATGTTTTTGGATGAACAAGGGGAAGTTGACCAACAAAAATCCAGGTTTAGCCACCTGTCGGCCGGTGTGCCGGGAACAGTGGCTGGCTTTTTGCTGGCTTTGAAGAAATTTGGGACCTTGACCGCCGCCGAGGCACTGGCACCGGCGATTCGTCTGGCGGAAGAGGGGTTCGAAGTGAACCAAGACTGGGTGAACTCTGTCAACCGTAGGGCAGATCACCTCAAACGATGGCCAGATACGGCGGCTGTTTTTTTTAAATCAGACGGCTCGGCCTATGAGGTTGGGGAGTTGTTTAAACAGCCCGACTTAGCAAAGACACTCAAAGGTATCGCCGCCCAGGGGCGGGATGGGTTTTACAAGGGTGAAGTGGCCCGGTTGATCGCCAGCCAAATGAAGGCGAACGGGGGGTTGATCAACTCATTAGATTTAGGTTCTTACCAGCCTGCATTGCGAAAACCGGTCCGGGGAACCTACCGAGGATACGAGATTCTTTCGATGCCTCCACCGAGTTCAGGGGGGGTCCATGTGGTGCAGATTTTAAATGTGCTCGAACGGTTTAAAGTCGGCAGTTACGGGGCGAACCAAACAAAGAATATTCATTTGATGGCCGAAACAATGAAGCAAGCCTACGCGGATCGGTCCTTCTATTTAGGGGACGCCGATTTTGTTCGGGTCCCGGTGTCCCGGCTCATTTCAAAACGACTGGCAAAGCAAACCGCTAGGCGAATCAGTTTAACCAAGGTGAAACCTTCGTCCAAAATCGCCCCTCACCGACTCCCAGGTTACCCGAGACCTCACACCACTCATTTTAGTGTGATCGACGCCAAAGGGATGGCGGTTTCAAACACCTACACCTTGAACTTTAGCTTTGGCTCGGGAGTGATGGTCGGTGGGACCGGTGTGCTGCTTAATAACGAAATGGATGATTTTTCCGCAAAACCTGGGGTGCCGAACGCTTATGGACTAGTGGGCGGGAAGTCCAACGCCATTGCCCCTCGCAAACGGATGCTCAGCTCGATGTCTCCGACCATTGTACGCAAAAACCACAAACCTTTGTTGATCACCGGCAGCCCCGGCGGTTCGAAGATTATCACCACCGTGGTCCAGGTGATTAACAATGTGATTGATCACAACATGGATTTGGAAGCGGCGGTCTCTGCCCCGAGGATTCACCACCAATGGCTTCCCGACCGGATTGAAGTGGAGCCGGGAATTGATGAGGCAACCTTGGCAGCCTTGGAAAAACAGGGGTACGAGATCAAGCGCTCAAGATATTGGGGTGCGGCAAACAGCATCTTAGTGGATTTGAAAACCGGTCAACGGACCGGAGTGGCAGACCCTCGCAGAGAAGGTTTGGCGTTAGGGCACTAGGCGGACTAACTCAGCCGGGGCTGGAAGGTTGCTCAACCCCCGGCTCCCGCTGTTTTGAGGTGAGACTGAGTGGCCTCTGGGGCCTCAAGGGGTACTCCTTCCCGATAAATCACCGCCCTTGGGTCGCTGTCAACCGAGGGGCTGCAACCTCTAACAAACCGCCTGAACTTAGGGCGCATCCTGCTTGATCATCTTGCCCCAGGTTTCATCATAGGGGTGAATCTTCCTCGTCGGCCCGTCCTGGTCGACAGCCGAATGCCCCTCATGATACCACCGAAAGATTCCTCCCTTCAGATTGTACAGATTTTCAGCTTCCACAAGCAACGTCGAGGTTTGGATTCGTTCTAAAAACATCGAGCTGCGAAAACCGAGGGTGTGATTCAGGATTCATCGGGAACCCGTTCGGATGGAGCTTATTTCCTTAGGGAAGATGGGGCCGGTTTCTTGTTTGGGGTGAAAGGCACCCGAGCCTTCCCCTTGTGGAGGAAAACCCATGAAGCCTCCCCCTTTAGGGGGGTAATTAGGGGAGGCGCTTTGGCTAGGGTTAAACCTTGAATTTCCCCATCATCGTAGCGAGGTTATCGGCATGAGACTCGATCTCGCTACGGATGCTTTGGAGTTGGTCAGAACTGTCTTGTAGTTGGGAACAGTTTTCGCTGATCTGTTTGGAAAGAGCCAAAATATCGGTGACCCCATCAGCGGTCGAAGAAACCGCACTGGCTTGGATATTCGTCTTCTCAGCGATCCCGCCAAGCGCTTCGGCAACTTGACCGGCATTTTTTTCAATCGCTTCAAAGAGCTGAGTCATTTCTTTGATCGATTGTTGCCCTGAGTTTAGGTCCTCAGTATTTTGCTCAATCAGTCCCGAGATCTTTTGGGTGGACTTGCCGGATTGGTCTGCCAAGCTACGCACTTCATCGGCAACCACCGCAAAACCCTTGCCTGCTTCTCCGGCCTTCGCCGCTTCGATCGCTGCGTTGAGCGAAAGCAAGTTGGTTTTTCCTGCGATGTTCTCCATTTCTTCCATGATCTGGAAGACCGCTTTACTGGATTCGTTGATCTGGTCGATGATTTCAGTGACCTTTTTAACCCCTGCTAAACCTTTGACCGTCCCTTGTTTGTTAGTCTCCGCAAAAGCGGTGGTGTCGGCGACGGTGGTTTGGATGCCCTCGATGGACTGGTTGAGTTCCCCTGTGTTTTGAGACAAGGATTCGAGGATGTGGTCCTGCTCTTTAGAGGTTTGGTTGATTTGAGAAATGGCGCTGACCGTTGCTTCTGAGCTGTCGATCATCGCACTTAGCTGGTTGGTGATTGATGCGCTGGCTTGTTGGGACTGGCTGATCATTTCACCTAAATTTGAGATGAACTGATTGAAAGTCTCAGCAAGTTGTCCAAATTCGTCGTGGGTTACCACAGGCAAACGTTTGGTTAAGTCCCCTTCCCCTTTGGCCATGTCTTGCAAGATGGCGAGTAGGTTCTCAACAGGGGCAATCACACCTCGTTGGACCAACAGGGAAATCACAAAGCCCGCAAGGAGGATGATCCCCACCACCCAAAGGCTCACTTGGGTGATCGCCGAGAAGATCATCTCGTCACTTTTATCTCTAGAAACCGTCAGGTCCATGACCCCTAACACCTCGCCTTCTTGAGCGTTTTGGTGACAGGAGAGGCAGTCCTTCTCGGCAATAAAGGGCTTTAAAATACGAACAAGATGGTGGCCTTGCTCGTTGGACTCGATGATCTTACCTTGTTTTTGATCAAACACCCAAAGAATGGCGTCGTCGGTAGAAAAAGTCTTTTTGGAGCCGGACCATGCGATCACGGTCTCAGATTGATAGACCTTCAGGTCTTGCACCCCTTCAATAGCCTTGGCCTTGTCGAGAGCCGCTTCGTTCATCTCCGCAGAACCAAAGTTCATGCTGGTGAGCAGGGTTTGAAACGCTGACTCTGAGAACATTTGTAGGGTCTCGGTGGTTTGCTTCGCTGCCACCTTATTGGCGGTGGTGTAAATTGTCGCGATCCCCGAAATACCAAGTAAAGCAAGTCCGCCGACGACTCCGATCATTGCTTTTGTTTTTAGTTTCATCATGGTCTCAGGTCCTTGCTCGCTTGGATGGTTGTCGAATCCCTAAGGATCAGATAGCCTTTTTTGTGGCTACCGGGTAGTTGCGCTGTATGAATCGTTATCCCTATAAATAGAAGATGGCAGAAGTCTACCAAAAAGAACAGAATTTGATCAAGCGATTGGCCGAAATGTCCGGTTTGGTCGTCTGTTATTCTGGGGGGGTGGATTCAAGCTTCTTGCTGGCCCAAGCGTTGACCCAGTCGATTTCGGTGACAGCGGTGATCATCAAAAGTGAGTCCTTAAGCGCCGAAGAGTTTTCCTCAGCGATTCGTCGGGCTCGGCTGTTGGGGATTGAACCTCATGTGATCGAAGTTGAAGAACTGGCAGAGCCCTTATTGGCGGCCAATCCAACCAATCGTTGCTATTATTGCAAACAGATTTCTTACCGAGAAATTTGCGGGTTTGCGGCAGCCAAGGGGTTGGGGCAGGTGGTTGACGGGACCAATGTAGAGGACTTGGGAGACTACAGGCCTGGACTCAAGGCGAAGGAAGAATTTGGGGTGATCAGCCCCTTGGCTTTGGTGGGCCTCACCAAAGCAGAAATCCGGCATCTCTCGAAAAAAATGGGGTTGGAAACTTGGGATAAGCCCGCTTCCCCTTGCCTGAACTCTCGGGTTCCCTATGGCCAGCCGATTGATTTGAAAAAACTGGGACAAATTGAGTCTAGCGAGGCTTTTTTGCGGACCTTGGGGTTAAAAGAACTGCGAGTTAGGCACCACGGCGACGTTGCCCGGGTCGAAGTCCTAGAACAAGATATGCCGGTGGTGCTTGCCCACAGGGATCAAATTGTTGAGGCCTTTCGCCGTTTTGGGTTTTCGTGGGTTTCAATGGACTTGGCCGGCTTCACTTCAGGCAGCCTCAACCACAAGGTAGACCGTGGAGCTTGAAACCTTATTAAAAAAAGTCCAACTTGGTGAAGTTGAGATCTGCGATGCGGTTGCTCAGCTACAAGGGATTGACCACCTAGGGTTTGCTCGGATCGACCAAGCTCGCAAAGATCGGACCGGCTTTGGAGAGGTGATTTATGGCCCCGGTAAATCGGTCTCCCAACTGGAGACGATTTTCAGTCAGTTTAAGGCCCAACAAGAGCCCTGTTTGGCCACTTTGATCGACCCTGAAGTGGCTCGGCCGCTTTGTGAGTCTGATCCGTCGTTAGAATACAACCGGGCCGCCCAGACCCTTGTTGGCCCTTGGGGAACACCGGCAAGCTCCCTGGGTCCGGTGGCGATTTTAAGCGCCGGGACCTCTGACCTTAAAGTAGTCGAGGAAGCGGCGGCGGTGGCTCAATTTCTAGGGGCCCAAGTGAGTCGGTTTGAAGACGTCGGCGTTGCCGGGGTCCACAGGCTGTTTGAGGCTTTAAGCGAAATCAAGCAAGCCGAGGTGATCATCGTGGTTGCCGGGATGGATGGGGCTTTGGCCTCTGTGGTTGGCGGACTGGTGAAACAGCCGGTGATTGCCGTGCCGACTTCTGTAGGCTACGGGGCCGGATTCGAAGGGTTGGCTCCCTTGTTATCGATGCTGAATTCTTGTGCCTCTGGGGTGACTGTTGTGAACATTGATAATGGCTTTGGTGCTGCGATGGCGGCGGCCAAGGTCTTGTTGTCCCAGCAACAAAAAAGATAAAATTGCTCGCAGCCTTTGTTTAGGCAAGCGAATTGAATAGCCTAATGGGCTCAGACCGGTAACAATACAGCCAGCCTGGAGATTGGCAGCGAGGGAGTGACGTCCCCGGGCGATACAACTTCCACGGCTTCAGGGGAACCTGAAGCGGTTTTTTCAGACCTAGAACTTGATGACGAATGACTAAGGCAATTTGGACTTTTTTGGTTTTGTGTTTGGCCCTCCCTGGCTATATCTTCGGTGCAGACAGGGCAACCAGCTTAAAACAAATGGATTTACCCTTGGTGATCCAGATGGTCTCTAAAGCGACGGGCAAACGATTTATTTACGACGCAGATAAAATTAAAAACAAAAAAATCACTCTGCTTTCTCCGGTCTCCCCCACCCCTCAGGAGCTCGAACAAGTGCTTGACTCGGTGCTTGAGGCAAATGGGCTCAGTGCGATTGAAGAAGGAACCATGATCCGGATCCTCCCGAACGGAAACATCAAGGGGACTTCAGGGCCGGTTGTCAAAAATAGTCAGGGTGGAGTTCAGCATTATGTGACCCGGCTGATTTTTGTGAAATTTATTGACGCAAAGACCTTGCGAAATAGCTTGAGCCCCATTTTAAGCCGGAATGCCGTTTTGGTGGTTCAAGATGGAGCCAATGCCTTGGTCCTCAAAGACACCCGGCAATCGGCGGAGCGTTTTGCGAAGATCATTGAGGCCTTAGACCAACCAGAAAGTAAGTTTGCCGCCACTAAATTGGAAGTTGTCCCTCTGAAGTTCGCCAGCGCTAAAGACGCCGAGGCGATGTTGAACCGGATTTTTGACCAAAATGCAAACCGAGGCAAACGGATCAAGATTGTCGGGGACACTCGTTCGAATAGCCTGGTGCTGATCGGCTATCCTGACAGCTTGAGCCAAGCTCGTTTTTTGCTGAAGCGATTGGACCAGCAGAACCGGACTCAGGCGGGGAACATGAGGGTCTACCCGTTGAAAAACGCTAACGCGACAACGGTGTCAAAAGTCTTAGAGCGATTTCGCCCTGGAAACCAGCCGAATCAAATGCAGGTCATTGCGGACGTCCCTTCTAATTCGGTGGTGGTTTTTAGTGACGCAGGGAACTTTGCGGCCATTGAAAATGTGATCAATCAACTAGACGTGGTCCGAGCTCAAGTGTTTATCCAGGCGTTGATTATGGAAATCAAGTTGGATAAAAGCCTGGACCTAGGGGTCGAATGGCAAGCGGGGAAGCAGGCGACTGTTTCGGGTAAAGATGCTTTTGTGACCGCTGGGGGCGTGGGCTCGACTGGGGGGATTAAAAGTTTCCCGGCCACCACAGCTGGCGGTGCCGCTGTTGGGGTCTTAGGCGGACCGATCACCTTTGGCTCCCAGTCTTTTTCTAGTTTCAATGCCTTCATCAAAGCCACGGAGCAAGACACTGAAATCGATATTTTGTCTAACCCACAAATTCTGACCCTTAACAACGAAGAAGCGGTGATTAAGGTGGGAGAAATTGTTCCGACTGTCGGCAGCACCAAGGTCGACCCTCAGGGGAATCAGACCACCTCGATTGACTATAAAGAAGTGGGTGTGATGCTCAAAATCTTGCCTCAGATCAACTCGGACAACACCATTGAGTTGAAGATCGATCAAAACAGTAGCAATTTGGTCCAAGGGAGAGTCAGTGCTCTCAACCAACAAGGAGCGATCACCACGTTGAATCGAGCCTTAAAAACCAAGGTGGTGGTCACCGATGGCCAGACCATCGTGCTCGGTGGGTTGATCAGTGACGAAATGACCGATGTGGAATCCAAAACCCCCTGTTTAGGCGATATCCCGATTTTAGGGTGGTTCTTTAAAACCAAAACCTCGACAGTCCGAAAAACCAATTTGCTGGTCTTCTTGACACCCAAAGTGGTGCGTAGTTCTGAAGAGCTCTCTGAGGTCAGTCGGTCTGCGAAGTTGAAACTCCGCTCAGCTCGATCCGGGCATTTTCGTGTGGACGTGACCAACGAATATAAAGTTCCGGTTGTCCCTGGCGGACAAAATAACGGCGATCTTGCACCGGCCGGGGAAACCCCTGCCGGCCTCAAAAGGGACTGATGTCAACGGCGATGATTTTTGCAGCGGGGCTGGGAACACGGCTCCGACCCCTGACAAACAAGACCCCCAAACCCTTGATTGAGGTCGCGGGCCTGCCCATGTTAGGGCACCTGGCAGCGTCGCTCAAACAAGCGGGGGTGACGAGGTTGGTGCTGAACAGCCACTGGCTGGCCGATCAAATCGAGGACTACGCTCATCAAGTATTGTCCCAAGAGTTTGAAGTCTTTGTCTCGAAGGAACCTCAAATTTTAGGAACCGGCGGCGGGCTGCAACAAGCAAAGCGTTGGCTTGAAGGGGATATTTTGCTGATCAATGCCGACGTGTTAACTGACCTTGATTTCACTCGGTTCCTTCACCAGCACCAAGCTCATGGCGCTGAGGTGAGCTTAGCGGTCAACCGTGCACCGGCAACTTCGAATTTATTGATCGACACCGAAGGGTTAGTGGTTGGGGTCGAACGTTCGGGCAAGCCGGAGTTGTCAGCTGAGCCTGTCGGCGAGGTTGAAACCTATAATTTTTGTGGGATTCATGTGGTCAACCAAACCTTTTGGAGCCGGTTGGGGCTAGAGGTAAACTTCTCGATTATCGACGAGTACCTTGGGCAGCTTACAGATGGCCTTGAAGTCCAGGGTATCGATATCGGGGATGCCTATTGGTCAGACGTCGGGACTCTAGAAACCTTAGAACAAGCCCGGACCGACTGGGCCGGGCTGTCAAAGAACGAGGCTTAGGCTTCGTTGTAGCTTAGTAAGGTGATAAAAGGGGTGTCCCCTAATTTTGCCCGTCCATTGAGCCCTTTGAGCTCGATGATGCAAGCCAAGGCTTCCACGGAACCCCCAAGCTTTTGGATTAAGGCCGTTGCCGCCTCTAGGGTACCGCCTGTCGCCAGCAGATCATCCATGATCAAGACCCGCTCTCCGGGCTTAACCGTCCCTACATGGACTTCCAGATCGTCAGTGCCGTATTCAAGCTCGTAGCTTTGTGAGATGGTTTCCCCAGGAAGTTTGCCCTTTTTGCGCACTAAAACAAGCCCACATTTGAGCCGGTCAGCCATGGCCGCCGCCAGGACAAACCCTCTTGCTTCCACACCAGCAATTTTATCGATCGGCATATAACGCAAAATAGCTTCAAAAGCGTCTAAACACATCTGAAACCCCCACTTGTCTTCAAACAAGGTGGTGACGTCTTTAAACTGGATTCCTGGCTTCGGGAAGTCAGGGATGTTGCGGATAAAATCGTTAAGTTCTTGCATCGGTTTCCTTTGATTCTATAGGAGGTTTTGGGTCTTCTTCAACAGGTTCGGGTTGTGGCGGCTTAGGCGGCTCCATGGCGACTGATTCCAGCCCCGCGATCCCGGGCTTTAAGGGTGAAGTGGTCACTTCTGGGGCGGCCAAGTCGGCTGGCCGAGGCGCTTCAAACTGGCTCTTCCCCGATTCAATCGCCTTGGCTGCGGTTTCTAAAGCCTCAGTGAGGTCCTTTTTGGCCCCCATCCCTTGGCGTAGTTCTTGAGCCATTTTGGTGAGGTCTTCGGCCTCAGGGCCTGCAGCCTGCTCAAATTCGGTACGAACGGTAGATTTAAACTCGTTGGTTGCTCGCCGAAAGGCGGTCAGCCCTTTGCCAATAGACCGGGCAAATTGGGGTAATTTATTGGGACCTAGGACGAGCAGGGCGATGGCCCCGATCAGTAGCATTTCGGTCATTCCGACATTAAACATAGTTTCCTTATAAAACCAACGAATCCATTTGCCGGAAAAATTCCGGAGAAGACCACGCCCGAGGTCCGATCGACTTAGAAATGATCACGCCCTTTTTGTCGATGATCAGAGTGGTTGGCAACATATCAACAAGATAAAGCTGCGAAATGATCGACTGAGGGTCTAGAACAAAATCAAATGGATAGGGATTTTTTCGCACAAAGGGAGCGACCTTTTCGACCCCTTGGCTGGAACTAACGGCTAAGAGCCGGAAGGGCTTGCCTTTCATGTGTTCTTGAAGCTTCGCAATATCGGGCATTTCCCGCTTACAAGGGAAACACCAGGTGGCCCAAAAGTTAAGAAAAACAACTTTGCCCCGCTCATCAGAGAGCTTGCCTTCTCGCCCATCAAGCAGCATAAAAGAAAAATCGTCTGCTAATTGTCCGGTCTGTTCGGGCTGCATGTCGGCGGCTTTGGCGAACTCAGCGAAGCTGGAACCGGTTGTTACCTTTTGTGTGGTTGACGTCTCGTTGGGCTTGTCGCAGCCGACGAGGACAATCAACAGGGCTATAAACCACCATCTGCTCATGATACTTGGCTCATCAATTGATTGATTTTTTGTAGTTCTTCGGAATTCATCGCCTCAGACAGGTCGATCAAGATAACGGTTTCTTCCTTTTGTTGGAACAGGCCGTAGATGCATTCTTTGGGTAGACCTTTGATCACCACCGGAGGGCGGTCAAGGATGTCCTTTTTGGAAAGCAACAACACGTGAGACACTTGGTCTACCAAGTACCCGACGGTGACCTTTTTGACTTGCCGCAAAATGATTTTAAATTCTTCCGACTGTCTTCTGACCCCAAACAATTTACGAAGGTCCACCACAGGAATGATTTCCCCACGGAGATTTAAAACCCCTTCCACAAAGTTTGGAGCTTGTGGGATCGGCCGGATATCCGTCTGAGGGATGATTTCCCGGATTTCAGTGATCCCGATGGCAAATTCTAAATCGGCGACAGAAAACCGCATCACCCGCAAACTATCGAAGGCTTCTTCTTGATGGCTACTCATGATTCTCCTTAAACGTAGGGTTTAGCATAATTTGTCTGGGGCCTTTATACAACTCTTTTAGGTAGAGAAGTCGCTCTGTTCTCGTTGAGCCGGGCGACCAACCCCTTTTTGATGGCCTTAACCACCGAGGGGCCTTGGTAAATCAGCCCGGTGTAAATTTGCACGAAACTAGCGCCTAGTTCGAGCTTTTTCCAGGCGTCCTCAGCGGTAAAAACACCACCGACACCGACAAGCGGAAGTTTGCCGGAGGTGTACTCAAAGGCCTTGGACAAGATTTGATTCGACTTACTGAGCAGAGGCCTTCCAGAGAGCCCACCAGACTGCACCGCATTGAGGTCTTTGAGCCCTTCTCGGTCTAAGGTGGTGTTGGTCAGCACCAGAGCGTCTATCTTGAGTTCTAAAGCAATTTGGCAAATCACTTTCAATTGGTCGTCCGTTAAGTCAGGGGCGACTTTGAGCCAAAGGGGCTTCTTTTCGTTCTGCCGGCTCAGTTGATCTCGGGTTTTGATGATCTCTTTCAATAAGGGCATCAAACTATCTTCAGACTGCAAGTCCCGCAGCCCTTCGGTGTTCGGGCTGGAAATGTTGATGGCGAAATAGTCTCCGACGTCGTAACTTTTCGTTAAGCCGATACAGTAATCTTCGGCCGCTTTTTCATTTGCAGTCAGTTTGTTTTTCCCTAGGTTGACGCCTAAGGGCCGAGTGGATTGGAGAGACGTCGCTTGTTTTACAAAAGCTTCGATTCCTTGGTTATTAAACCCCATCCGGTTGATGATTGCCTCAGAGTCTGACAGCCGAAACAGTCGAGGTTTGGGGTTTCCTGGCTGAGCTTTGGGGGTCAGTGTCCCGACTTCAACCGCTCCAAAGCCCATGGCGAATAACAAAGGGACGGAGACACCGTCTTTGTCGAATCCGGCGGCGAGCCCGATCGGGTTGGGGAATTCTAGGGAACCCACTTGGGCGTTTAGCCGGTTGTCTTCAAAGCCAAGGAGGAACTCCATCAAGGGGACGAGAGACTTTGACTTGGAAACGGCACTGCCCAGACCGATCGTCTGGTGGTGAACCCATTCAGGGTCAAGTTGGAATAAAAATTTGGCTATCTGGTGGTACATACTACCCTAATGGGAATAATAAATTTCAACGGTTTGTCCCGTTGCTTGGCGTATTTGATCACCAATTTTGTCCATCGCCTGCTGGTCGTAGGCAACTAGATTTTGGTCTGCAGGGGTCCGGGCAATGGTGTATACTTGGATGAGTTGTACCTGAAGCCCTTGGTCCATCAGTCTGGTGAGTTGAGCGGACCACAAGGCAGCAAAGCCAGTATCGATCGGTTGGGTCTTGTTGTGAAAAAAGCAACATTGTAAGGTGACCGGATAGGCTTTGCTGAACTGTAATAAGTTGTCTAATACGGCTTGGTGATTTCTCTGGCTACCGTTGGCTCGTTCAAAGCTGACTTGATCCCAAAAATCTAACTTAAACCAAACTTCTCCCTGGACCTCAAAAAACCGAGCCCAGAGGTCTGCTAGGTCGGTGCGGTTGAGGTGGGTTCCGTTGGTAAATAGCACCAACTTGAAGGGAGTTTGGCTGTCTTGCTGACGGCTGATTAACCCTTCTAAAAGTTGGGGTAGTTCTTTGTAGGTCGTTGGCTCGCCATCGCCGGCAATGGAAATGTCTTTGAGCTGGTGGCCTTGGTAGTCCCCTGTTTGCGCATATGAGCCCAAAAACCTATCCAACTCAGCCAACAACTCGTTTACCGGCGGGGCTTGGGAGGTTTGAGGTTCCCTGCGGTCCACTTGGCAATAAGGGCAGGCAAAGGTGCAGACCTTATCAAGGTTGACGTTGATCCCCAAAGACAAGCCTCCGGCTCGTCGACTGACCACCGGATAAATCCAGTGCCCCAGCTTGGATTGCCGGGGGTGGGAGGTGGTTGTAAGTTGTTCCAATGATTGACCTGGGTTATAACGTGTCCGGCTGGCGAACTTTATGGCCCATGATTAAATCGTTGACCGAAGATTCATGGGGAAGGTTTTGCGCCATTTCTTGGATCAGCTCCAAGGCCTTGTCGGTCAGCTCTTTGTTCCCATAAACCGCCAACTGCTTGACCAGTACTTTATATAATACGGATTCGATCTTCATCCGAATCAAAGGGTCGATGTTTGTGGGCCCACAGTTCTCCAAGATCTCGTTAAACACCCGGTTTGCTTCAGACTCAATTTTTCCGGTCTGTTCCATCAGGTCGACAATCACTTCGTTCAGCGCCTTTTTGATTGAAGCCATCGAGCCTTGGTCAACCACTTCGGCCTTGTTCGAGCCTTTTAAGTAAAGCTTGAGGAGTGCTTCGGCGTTGCTGATCATCTCGACGTTCCCCGGCACCTGGGCTAAGTCAACCGCCCGGGTGTTGAGGCTCAATTTGATCGCATTTTCGGTCTCAGGGTATAATGACTGCGGCCCCATGTTGTTGACCATCTCCTGAAGGATACCAATCAAACGTGTTTTGACGATCTCGTTGGATTGGTCACAGGCGAATTTTAATAACTCCTGGTTCACATGAGCGACCACCTCAGCGGTCGATTTTTCGGCAATATTGGCGGTGCCCATCTCTTGAATGATTTGGGTAGAGAGGCTTTCCGCTTTTGTGAAGACTTCTTTGTTTCCTGGGGTGAGCCCGATTTCAGCCACTTTGCGGCTCAGCACTTCTTTGAGAGTGGAAATCGACGTTTCGGCGATGGCTTCTTGTTTTTGTTTTTCCACCAACTGGGTGAATAGTTCAATGGCTTTGGCGTTGACTAAGGCGGCCCCTTTGTCGTTGCTCCAAGCCAGACCGGTTTTGTTGATTTGAGCGAGGATGTCGTCCAAGGTTTCTTGGGTTAACGCCTCTCGGGTCAACTGGTCAATGAAGTCGGTGGTGAGCTGTTGAACCTTTGCGGCCATATCCGGGTTGTTTTGTGTCCCTGCCAGCTCTAAAAGTTGTTCGTTTAGCTGTCGTTGGATTTGGTCTTTTGAGGGCTCGAAAATTTGCTTTTGCCCGATCCCGTCCAATAAGTCATTTAATAAAGATTCAATCTTTTTGGTCATCACTGCCGGCATTTCAGCTTCAAGGGGCGCAGCAGTCTGGAGTAATTTTTCGTTAAGAAACCCTTCTAATGTGTCTTGAGTTTCTCTACCGATTTTTTTGAAGTCAAATTGTTTGAGGTAGACCTTGAGTAGGTCCTCAAGCTTATGCTGCACCAAGCTATGGCCTTCAGATTGGGCGAGTTCTAGAAACCGATTATTCAGGCTTTCTTTTACTTGTCCCTCCACCCGAGGAGTGATCACTTTAGAACCATAGTTCTGGACCTGAGCCTGGAGGAGTTTTCTTGCCTTGAGCTTGATTTGCTCGTCAATTGATTCTTCCTCAGAGTCAGAAAAGGTGACTTGACGAGCTTCTTTCATGAAGGTCGAAAAAACCCGAAAGGTATAAATGAGGGCCTTGAGGGGGTCTAGTATAAAAGAAAAAAAACCGCCCGAAGTTTTGTCGTTCATAAGTGCCTGAAGATTAGCCGGTGCGGGGGTTTTTGATTGCCATTGCTCCGCTGCATCGGGTAGAAAAAGACTGGTGTTTATCTTTGGTTCCAAGGAACCGCAAAGCTAAACGTATCGGGAAGTGCCATAAAATGCAACCAAGCCATGACCTCACCTCGTTTTATCTCCCATGTCTGATAAACTAGCGATCAAACAAGAAATTGACCGATTGACCCCCCTGTTATTAGAGGCTTCTAAAGCCTATTATAACTCCGGTGAAACGATCTTAGAAGACGACCAATATGACCTATTACTTGTTCAGCTGGAGCATTTAGAACAAAGCGAGCCTCAGATGCGCTGGCCCAACTCCCCGACCTTAAAAGTAGGTACCGAGCCCAAGGGGGAGTTTAGCAAGGCAAAACACAAAACTCCGATGCTCTCGTTGGAGAATATTTCGACAAAAGAAGAACTTCTTGCCTGGGGTGTCCGGGTGGAAAAAGAATTAGATGGGAAGGTTCCCGAATTTTGCTGCGAAACCAAGCTTGACGGGCTCTCTATTTCAGTGGTGTACCAAAAAGGGGTTTTGGTGCAGGCGGTCACTCGAGGAAACGGGGAGGTCGGCGACGATGTGACGGACTCAGTGAAAACTATCGCCACCTTACCCCACCAACTAACCGAGCCCTTGGATCTAGAGCTGAGAGGGGAAGTGCTGATGGATAAAGCCCAGTTTGCCAAGCTGAATCTGGAGATCGAAAAAACCGAAGGAACGCCCTTTAAAAACCCTCGCAACGCTGCTGCAGGTTCCCTACGGCTCAAAGACACCAAGGAAGTGAAAAAACGGGGGCTCACGGTCTATTTTTATGATTTGGTCAGTTCATCAAGCTCAAGCCCGGTCCACCATGAAAACCTCGAACGATTGGCCTCTTGGGGGCTGCCCATAAGTCCCTTATATAAAGTCACCGGTGATTTGGGTGACGTTCTATCTTTTTGCCTGGACACCGAGTCTAGCCGGGCGGATCTGGGGTTCGAGATTGATGGGGTCGTGATCAAGTTAAACCACTTAGAGCACCGAGCCAGGATGGGTCGGACTGCCAAATATCCGATTTGGGCTCGGGCCTGGAAGTTTCGTCCTCAACGGGAGTTGGCCCAGATTTTGTCGGTACAAAACTCTATTGGTCGCACCGGGGTTTTGACTCCGGTGGCCAATGTCACCGCGGTACAGTTGGCGGGAACAACCGTCAGGCGGGCTTCGCTTCACAATTACCAACAGGTGAATCAAGTGCTTGGGCTGCACCATGACGACTGGGTGTATATTGAAAAAGGCGGAGACATTATCCCCAAGGTGGTGGGCGTGGAACTGAGCAAACGGAGCAACCCCAACCCGATCCATGCACCGCTCCTCTGCCCGGCATGTGAAGCTCCTTTGGTCCAGGCCCAGAAAGCGCCCACCAAAAAGGGAGAGGACCAGCCGGTGTCCTATGGGGTGGATTTGAAATGCGAAAACCCAGAGTGCTCAGCGATCCTGCAAGGGCAACTGGAACATTTTGTTTCCAAAAAAGCCCTGGATGTGAATTTTTTGGGTCCTAAAATGATCCAAACCTTGATGGCGATGAAGCTGGTCACTGGGAGGGAAGACCTGTTTTTGTTAGAGCAAAAACAAGGAGAGTTGCTTGGTTTAGAGGGCCTTGCCGAGCTTTCTGTCAAAAAACTGTTAGAAGGGCTCGAAATCGCCAAAACCAGACCGTTGAACCAGTTGATCTTTGGGTTGGGAATCTCGCAACTTGGCGAAAAGGCGGCGAAAGTCATCGCGATGGAAGTGGGGACCTTGACCGGGTTTTTGTCGGTCACCACTGAACAACTAGAAACTCTAGCCGACATGGGCCCGGTGTTGACCTCTTCCTTGCTAAGTTGGTTAGCAGAACCAAAGAACCACCAGTTGATAGAAACCTTGATTACCCAAGGTGTTCGACCTACAGTGTTAGAACGACCTGCGAACCAACCGTTTCAAGGGAAGATCATCTGTATCACCGGAACCTTGAGTGAAAAACGCAGTGATTGGAAGTTTCGGTTGGAACAGCTAGGTTTTAAAGTGACAAACACCGTGTCGGCGAAGACCCACTACCTCCTTTGTGGTGAAGACGGCGGGAGTAAAGTGAAAAAGGCGGAAACCTTGGGGGTTACGATGCTAGATGAAGCCCAAATGCATGAGTTGTTGGAGTCTGAATCATGAAATTGTTGATCATCGGGGCAGGCGAAACGGGCTATCATATCGCCCACGAATTGAGTGAGGAAAACCTGGACGTCACCTTGATCGACGAAAGCCCGGCCCATTTAAAAAACGTTCAGAAAGAGCTCAACGTTGCCTGCATCCAGGGAAACGGAACCAGCTTGAAGGTTTTAGAACAAGCGAGGATCGAAGGGTCACAGATGGTGATTGCCTGTACCGACCAGGATGAGACCAATTTGATCTGCTGCCTGCTGGCCCGGCACTATGGGGTGACCAATACGGTGGCGATCACCAAAACAGAGTCTTTTTTTAAGCGGACCTTGATCACCAAATACCTAGAGTCGGGGATCAGCCAAATCATCAACAGTTCGATGGTCGCCGCCCAGGAAATTTTGGATGTCGCTGCCTTTGCGTCGGCAGCAGAAGTCTCAGCCTTTGGTGGGCGCAATGTGTTATTGATTGGGTACCGGGTTCGTCCAGGCTCGCATTTGGCGGACCAGGAAATTAAAGGACTGGGCAAGATCGCCGCTCAAAATCATTTCCTGATCGCTTCGATTGTTCGAGAAGGAGAATCTTTTATCCCTAAAGGTTCGGATCAGATTTTGGCGGAAGACTACCTATATATTTTGGTCCTTCGGGAGAATATGGCTCAACTGAACGATTTTTTGAAAGTTCAAGTGGCGCTTAACCGCCGAGCAACGGTTGCCGGAGGCGGTCACATTGCCCAACGGGTGGTGGACGGTTTATTAAAGTCCCACTATGAAGTCACCCAAATCATCGAAGAAAAGACCCCCTTGACGATTAAAAAACAGTTCCTGCACCACAAACGGTTTCACTTGGTCCGGGGGGCTGCCGAATCCGTGAAGTTACAGATTGAACAAGACGTGCCGGTTTCTGCACTGTTTGTTGCGGCGACACAAAACGATCAGGTGAATTTGACGGCCGCTTTGTCAGCCAAATACCTTGGGGCCAAAAAAACCTTGGCGTTGATCAATCGAGAAGACCTCGCAACCTTAGCTCGGGTGCAGGACATTGATGGGGTGATTTCACCTCGGCTGCTAACCGCCCGGCAGGTGAGGCGTGCGTTGTATAGCGAAGGGGGAGAAGCGGGGAATTTTACCACCATCAGCGAAACAAACATGGAGGTCCGCGAAATGGTCGCTCACGTTGACTCGCCGTTGCTCGGGGTCCCGCTTAAAGATTTAGAGTTGCCTGCGAACACCTTGGTGGGCGCTTTGGTGGGAAAGGACCAGCAGGCGGTGATCGCCAATGGTCTCTCGGTCATTGAAGCAGGGGATCAAGTGGTGATGTTGACGTTGCCGGACACGGTGGCCAAACTTCGATTGCTGATCGAGGGGAGAAAATCACGAATCCCCGTTGCGGCGTCTGAGATGATTGACTATAATGATTCTGAAAAATCAACCCCCTGAACACAATGAAGAAAAAGAAATTACTGCCTGGGCTCTCTGAAGATAACAGTTTGCAATCCACCATTGCCTTTGCTCTCGGCTACGGTGTCTTGTTCTACCTTGTCGGGTTGATCATGTGGCCCTACCTGAGCTCGATTGTCTTCGGGGCCATGTTAGCCGGGACCTTTCTGCCGATGCATCGGTACCTCAAAGAGCGACTGAATGTTTCTCACCGGCTCGGGGTCTTTTTGGTGTTAATCACGATTATTTGCGCCTTCATTGTCCCTTCGGTGTATCTCACCATCGAACTCACCGATGAGGCGGTTGGCTTGTTTCAACACCTGAAAACATCGGTGACCGAGGAAACCCTCGAAGAGGTCTTTTTCGGGGAAGGCTACTTGCCGAAGGTGCTAGGTCAAACTTTCGAAATTTTAAATATCAAGTACAATGTCAGTGCACTACAAAAGATCATCTTAGACTCAGCGAAGTTTACCAGCTCCTACCTTTTAGAAACAGTGAACTATTGGTTAGGGAACATACTGGACTTTTTGATTCAATTTGTGATCATGATGGTCGTCATCTATGGAATTTTGGCTGAAAACGACTCACTGAAGCGGTTTTTTCTTGAATTAAGCCCTCTGAAAAGTGAAGAAGAAGATTTGGTGGTCGAAAAATTCAATCAAATGAATTATGTGACCCTGGTTGGTAATGGCTTTGGTGGGGTGATTCAAGGGGGTCTTGCAGGGGCCGCCTTTTGGTGGGCCGGGATCGACTCGATCTTCCTCTGGACGACAACTATGGCGATTTTGGCGTTTATACCCATGGTTGGTATGAGCGTGGTGTTTATCCCCGCGAGTATTTACCTGTGGGTGATTGGAAAACCCACCGCAGGTGTGGTGGTTTTGGTTTTTTGTACCCTAGTTGCCGTTTTGGTTGAGCAGTGGTTTAAACCAAAATTTGTTGGGAACCGAGTGAAAATTAACTCGGTGTTGGTGTTTTTGAGTATCGTGGGGGGCATGACGGTCTTCGGTTTATTGGGGATTTTTTATGGTCCGTTGATCATGTCGATCTTTCTAACCTTCGTGAATCTGTATCATGAACGATATGGTACTGAAAATTAAGCCCTCTTTGTCTTGATGAAACATTTTTTTGAAACTGGAAGTCCTCTAGACGACGGATCGAGAACCCTCCTTTTGGACCAAGCGAAGACGGCGCTAAAGAAAGAGCCGCTCAGTATCGCTGATATGGTGACTCAAGGGGATTTGATTTGTATTAACGGGTCAAATATCAGTGAATATGTTCCTCAGGGGCTTGAGGGGTTGGTTTTTGCTCGAAATCAGATCATCGGCAAGGCCGCTGATAGCGCCTTTAAACTGGAACTGATCAAGTCGATTAAAGGGGCTGATGAGCGAGTGTTTGCCTATATTTTGGCCAATATCTCATCAAAGGAAATCAAAGGCTATTTAGAATTACCCTTCGGGTTCAAAACAGATTTCGACTTCCCCCCTTTTGTGTTAACACATTTTTCTGACGACGACCTGGTCAGTTACCTTTCTGCCTTTCTAGAAGCTAAGCCGGATCATAAAGTTGACTTTTTTGAAGAGTCAAAACAGTCGCCCTGGAAGACTGTCAACGCCGCCGCTGACTTGATCCCCATGGAGCGGGGCAAACGGCCACCGGCGATTTTAGATCGACCTTTTTTTTCCGAAATCGTATTTAATACCAAAGTAAACGGAGTCGCAAAGCCCTTGCAGCTGCCTCTCGGAAAACTAAAAAACGGTTTACCTTACTTCAATAAAAAGCGGGATGTTTCAGGAACCCTGATTCAGTCTCGGTCCTCGTTGTATTTGAGTTGGAAAGATGTTGCTGGTTTTAAGATTGCCTCCTCTCAGTCCAAATATTTCTTGGGGGTGTCGATCAAAGGCGAATTTATCCCGACCTCCCAGTTTATCAATAAGAATGTGGGCAACGGGTTTAATAAGATTGAAGAGATTGATTTTTTCAAAGTCCGGGTCGGGAATAAAAGTGTGGATTTGACGCCTCAGGAAATCACGGACTTTGAAGTCAACCTCGACACCCAACAGGTGATCATGACCCGTGGCGTTGGGCCAGGGGAATACCATGTGCTGCGGGTGCAAAAAATGCTGCTGCACCGAGGAGAGGAAAAAGCTTGGGTTGATAAGGTGGTTCCGTTTAACCGGGGAGAGTCAAATTTCATTTTGGCTTCACAGTTTTTAGGCCGCCGGTACACTGAGTACGAAAAGGCTCGTAAGATTAAGGGCTCCAGGCTGGAATTAGAACTCCTTGGGGAGCGGCAAGTGGTGGCTGGTGATTTGGCCTCTCAATTGGTCTTATCTGCCTTGAATACCCTGAAGGTGTTGCCGCTCAGCGCCCCTTGTGTGGGCTTTGAACCTTTGGATTTAAAAAACCCAGAAAAGCTCGACTCTGACTTTAAAGAGTTGGACGTCAAAATTAAAGCACTGTTTACGGGCATCCTCGATTTAAGCCAAAGCCCCAACTTCACGACCCATGATTTTGAACGGCTGACCAAAAACATCCGAGGTTATTTAGGGGCTAAGAGCTCTAATGGGGCCAGTGCGGCGACTTTAGACTCAATGATCAAAGAGTTGACCGAGCTCACCCAATATATGGACGACTTTTTTAAGTTGAATATCCATAACCGAGCAGAGAACGAGTTGTCTGTGGATCAGCAAATGGGCACCGACGAAATCGAAAATTCAGATGAACTGGCTCAGGAAGGCGGGGTTCAGCTTGACGAGGCTTCGACTGACTTTATTGGAGAAAATTACCACTTTTTTAGTAAACGGGCGGATGTGCAGCGGGCGATGTCGCTGTGTGAACGAATGTTGTTTTACTTGAGTCATATCCAGCCCATGGCGACCAACGCCTTAATGGAGCCGGACTTGGTGGTCTTCACCAAGAGAAAAGATCTGCTCACCCACTACCAGAATTCCGCCTATCCAGGGATGTGTTTAAACGGGGTGTTAACCTCGGAAATCTTTCGCTCAGAAAGCGAAGACGAAGAAATGTTGTTTATTCAGTTCATCCGCCGGTTTACCGAAAAAGTGAACCAAAAGGCTTTGGAACTCAACCAAAGTTTTCACCACCAATATAAACATACCCTTGCCGAACTGACCTACTTGGCAGATGAGCAAAAGCACCAACTCACCGAAGAACTCGCCTTCTTGGATGACCCCGCGAATAAGGAAAAGGCCTACGTCCTGCTGTTAGAAAAAATTACCGGGATTTTCCGGGCTCAACTGGATCAGAAACAGGGGAATATTGACCTGTTGGTCGAAGAAAAAGAGGAGAACCAAAAGGCCTTTGACGGATGGGTGAAGGAACTAGAACAGCTGACCGGCAGAGAATTTTCTGATGATGCCTTGGTCCATTTTTTAGATCAATTACCTGAGGAATTAGAAAAGCTGCGCCGTGTGATTCTAGAAGAACATAAAACAAAAAAATCTCAGGTTGTAGCCATTTATAACCCCTTCTCTAGGGCTCATGCCTATAGCTTTCAGTATTACGAGCAGGTCTTAAAAATGACAAGCCTGTTCCAGAAAGCTCTCTGGGTGCGGCAGCGGCAAAAAATGCTGGGTCAAGTCAAAACTCAAGTGGCTCAGTGGGCAGATCTCCCCCCAGAGCGGCTAGAACTACAAATTAAAAAGCTTCAGGCTCACCTTGCGAGCGCAGACGGGGCTGCGCAAGCCAAAGGGAAAGAACAGGTACTTTCGGTTTCGAAAGACTTGAAAGCCACTTTAGTCGAGCTGCGAAGTTTATCAATCAAAGGCATGTTTCAAGACACCGAAGTGGAATCGGGAAATTTGCTGAAGTTTATTGAGTACTACCAAAAAGAGACCGAAAGGCTCTTAGAACTGTCGACTGAGTTGAACCAGCTAACAACTAAACTTGGGGAGCTTGAAAATAGTTTATTTAAGGCACAAACCGAGTGGATTGACGAACGAGTGAAATTGGATGCCAAGAAGCATCAACTCAAAGCTTCCCAAATGCTCCTTGCGGACCCGATGTCTCTGGACAAAATTGAGGCAATGCTAAGCGCAACCGAAGAGGTGCCAAAAGAAATCCGCCAGCAACTCAATGACGCTCGAGTGAAAATGTCTGACGCACAGGAAGTCTTTAAATCAGCGGTTGCGCCGGGCAAGAAACTCAACGTGCTTAACTTTGTGGACCTTTTGGATAAGTCCAAACGTCGAGAGGCGATCAACGAAGCGGCGAAGGAATTGGTCAACCTGAGGCAGGGGATTGATGCAACGGCTGATGAAATTCAAGGGGAAACCGATGAGTTGGAATTCTTGAAGTCCCAAGAAGGTAATTTAGAGAAGGTGGCGATGTCCAAAGCGCTACCCTCGACTCGAGTGTTGTTGAAGACCCAATATATTCCGTTGGTTGAACGGGAAATTAAGATGCTGCTCCGGGTAGACCGGTTTTTGAGCGAAGTGATCAGTAAACAAGACCCGCTGAAAAAGGCACTCACCGACGGATTTTTTCGGAAACGCTATGGGTTCCCGCAGTTTGTCCGAGGTTGTTTTTTCTTGGATACAGAGCACATGGCGAAAAGCCACACCGAGAAAAATATCACGGCAGCCTATAACTTGTTGGCAGAAAAATACCCGGTCGGCTGCGCCCCGGCGTTAGCCCACGAAAGCAAAGTGTACTTAAATAAGGTGGAGTGCCAAGGTAAAGCGGCTGTTGAACGGCGAATGGAGAGGATCTGGAGTGGAGAGTTAGATGAGGGTGTGATCTTCCTTCCCTCGGCCTTCAGTTTTGAACAGGCCCTTGAGCTTTGTCAGTTTAAGGAAACCCATTGCTCGGAAAATCCAAGGTCCCAGCGGTCTGTCAACAATTTGGTCTTGGTGTATGTTGGGGCTTTACCGGCCTTTAAATTAAAAGAAGACCCTAAACTCCTAGATTGCTACCACCGGGCGGTCATGAGTAATATCTTTATCGATTTAGACGGCGTGTATATCCACGACAATCGTTCGTCGATATTTGAGGCGCTAGTGGACCAGACCTTTGGGGCCTCAAGCGAGCAAGTCTCGCTTCAGGTGGTCCACCAGTTTTTTCATGAAGCTTAAGAACGGCTTATTTGCACTCGCCAAAGGAATCAACGCCGCAAGGTCCTTCTTTGATGCCAATCGCTCCGCTGAGGTTGGTCAACTTGAAATCGACTGTGGTCACGTTCACCCCGTCGAAGTTGGCCCCTTTGAGGCTGACCCCTTTTAAGACCGATGGGGCAAATTTTGCGTCCTTTAGGGCACATTCGTTACAAGATACACTCACCCAGCTGACCCCTTCAAGGTTTGCGTCCTTGAGTTGAGCCTTATTCAGGTTTACTTTGACAAGCTTGGCGCCCTTGAGGTTCGCCTCGTTGAGGTTCGCCTTGGACAAATTAACACCGGTCAGGTTGGCTCCTTGTAGATTCGCCCCTTCGAGGTTCGCCTTCATCAGCCTGAGGCCGTTGAGGTTCGCCCCCGAAAGATCGCAGCTTGAAAAAGTGGAACTTACACATTTTTTTGTTTTTTTGAGTTTTGCTAGGTCGGCTTTTTCAAATCCGAAGGCTGGTAGCCCCAAAAACATAAGGCTCAAAGCTAAACTTGTTAATTTAAATCGGTTCATGGTCGATCCCGTTTTCAAGGGTATATATAATGAGAAGCCGGGCTCTCCAAAAAGGTGGCCCAAAGATGATTCAGACTAAGCTTAATCTATGCCAAGAGAGAATAACCTAGGAATAAATTTATATTTTTTGTGAGTTGACAGTGAATTTACTTTTTCATGCGCTTTTTTTGAGAATTTACGGGACTCCGTTAGAGCTAAGTTTTAAAGGCCTTTGCGACGAATGGGTGAAAAAAAATGGCTTGAATATAAAAAAACCTCTGGAATAAGATATTACCCTGTGTTAACCATGGTTAACTTTTAGTTTTAGAGGGTTTTAAAAAAACTTGACAGTTTACGTTGAGTTGAACAATCTCAGGACTAATTTGAAGATGTTTGGTCAAAGACTGCTTTCGTTGCAGGGTTGAACTTCGGTTCACGGAAAGCAGGCATTGACCGCCATCCTCGAGCGGGTATCCGATCGAGGTAGAGTACACTGAGTTTTAATCTCCCTCCGGGATGAGTGAGATTCTCAGCTTTCCTTGTGACTTTAACAAAATGGGCTGATTTGTGCATCACGCCCCTGGTTTGTCACATAGGTTCCATTATACCCTTCGAGTTTATTCGGAGGTGTAGAAACCTTTTAATGGTATCATAGAGGTATCCGATGCGAAATCATTTTTCAAAAAAATTAGGGCTGTCGCTGGCTGTTTTTGGTATTGCGACTACTGGTATGTTCATGGGTCAAGATGCTGAGGCGATGCCTGGCTTTGCTCGACAAACTGGTATGCCTTGTAACGCTTGCCACTTTCAAACTTTCCCTGCACTAAGTGCGATGGGTCGTGGTTTTAAGATGGACGGCTACACTATGGAAGGCTCTCAGGCTTCTATCGAAGGCGAGAACGCTCTTAAGTTGCCGGACACCTTGAACATCGGTGGTGTTATCAAGATTCGACACAACAAAGCTGGTGGTGATTTCACCAAAACTGGTGACGAAGCTGACTTTGGTCGGTTGGACTTTCCAGATGAAGCTGCTTTGTTAGTCGGTGGACGATTGTCTGCTAACTCTGGTTTCTTGTGGGAATTCGCTGTAAAAGCTGAAACTAACTTGTTAGGCGCTAAGTACGTCTTCAACGCGGCTAAAGCTGGTGACATTCAGTTCCAAGTAATTCCTTACTCTACCGATGGCCAGGGTACTGGTTACGGTCAGGAATTGATGAACAACGCGACTGTTGGTCTACAGCGAATTGCTGAAGACAAGACTTACTCTGCACCAGTTCAGTTAGGCTTCGTTTCTGCCGCTGCTGGTTTGAACTTAGTTGCACAGTCTTCTAACTGGGCATTCAACTACAACATGTTTGCCCCTGTATTCCCAGGTGAGCACAAGGGTGAAGTTGCAATGAACATCACTGGCTTAGCGACTTACATGCGTGGTGTATACTTCATGGATTTGGCTGGATTTGATACCGGTGTTGGCTTCGGTCAGTACAGCGGTACCGTCAAGACTATGGGTAACGACACTACCTCTGGGACGACTAAGCAAACTCTTGCTAAGGACTCTAGCGGTAACGACACTACGACTGTCTTAAGCGAAGCGACTACATACTCTAAGCACAAAGAAGTTTACTTAGCTCCAACTGGATCTTTCGTTGACTTCCAAATGCAAGGTGAGATAGCTGGAATGCAGACTGGCTTCTACTTCTCAACTGGTTCTGTGCCTGAAGCTGGAAAAGCTGCTGACACAACCTACAGCTACGCTGCTGCAAAAGCTAAATCTGCCACAGGTATGGCGGTTAAAGTTGGTGTAACTCCTGAGTTGTTTGTAACCTTCCAGAACGGTTCACGAGCTGAAGGTGATGTTCAATCAGACGGAAAAACTGCGATGACTCATGCTGGAAGCTCTTTAGGTCTTCAGTACATGATCTCTCAGAACGTGAAGTTTGAATTCACAAACAAGTCTGATGCGCCATCTGAAGGTAAGTCTACTAGCTTGCAACAAATGATGCTTTTCATCGGTATGTAATACCTTTGGCTAGTTTCGTTTAGCTGAGAGGCCGCTGTCTGCAAAGACAGCGGCCTTTTTTTTTGCCCAAAATTCTCTCCTCGGTTTGCCGGTGAAACTGATCGAAGCGGTTCCCAATTTCTCCCTGGGCCCGAACCACCCCGCGATTCACCACATCCACCACTGTTTATCGAAAGACCCCAAGGTTTGTTGCCTGCATCAAGATGCGGGTTTGGATGCCAACCGTACGGTGTTTACCCTGGTTGGCCCTCCCTTAGCTTTGATCGAACGGATTGTGGAAGCGACCGGTGTAGCCCTTGAGTTGATCGATTTATCGGCCCATACAGGCAACCACCCCTATGTCGGTGTGCTCGACGTCTGCCCGCTCATCCCCTTACTTGGCGTGACCCTTGGTGAAGTGAGCTGGTTTGCACAGGATTTAGGTGCCCGACTGGCAGCGTTTTTCAACCTGCCGATCATATTTTACCAAAACTCTGCGACCCAAGAAAACTGCCGTGAGCTTTCTGGGATTCGGCGAGGGGGCATCCAGGAGCTATCTAGAAGGTTTCTTCAAGGAGAGCTTTCCCCGGACTTGGGTCCAGGTGTGGTCGACCCAAAAAAAGGAGTGAGTGTCCTCGGGGCTCGGGAAGTCATGGTCGCTTACAATATTAATTTGAAGTTTGGAAGCTTGGAACAAGCTCGTGGGTTGGCCGCTCGAATGCGTGCCTTGCGAGACCAAACTCCAGGCCTTCAGTCGGTCCGCTTCTTAGGCTGGTATTTGGAGGCCTTTCAGGTGGCACAACTCAGCATGAATTTGATGAATCTCAAGGAGCTAGGGCCTCGCCAGATTTTCAAGGTAGTCACTGAGGAAGCAGAAAAAATGGGCGTATCCTTGGGGGGAAGCGAGATTGTAGGGATGTGCCCTCTCGCCACACTGGTGGGCCCCCATTCCGTTGACCCACATCTTGAAGTGTTGAAAGCAGTCGAGGAATTGGGCCTCTCGTCGCTAACCCCCTTTGATTCGGATCAAAAAATCATCGAATACACCCTAGCAAACCGAGGGTTCCACGAAGAATCGGCGTTGCTATTGTCCCAGACCTCCCTTGAAAGGCTGGATTGAAGGGTCGAAGAGTCATAGGAGCATTTGTCCTTCGTTTTAGGACCGATCGTTAATTATACAGTTCGCCGTTCTCCTTTTGTGTTTGGAGAGTTGCCTGAGTCCTGGCGCCCGGAAAAAATAGCAAAAAAGCTTGGACTTTTTTGAGGGATTCCTTCTTTCTTAAAAGACAGAATCAATGGTGTTAACTTTTATTTAGGTCGTCTTCGTGAAGTTCAGTCTCTTGGTGGGAACCTCTCAGATTAACAGTTCAAAAGGAAAGTGTTTCGGCACCGGGTCATCCAGTGGGCTACGGCATTTGGCTGAGTTGATGGATAAAGTTGGGCTTCAAGGCGATTTGATCGACTTACCCAACCAAAGTCGATCTGCCCAAATGGCCAGCCCCTTTTCTATCGAAAGCGGGTTCTCTTTGAATCCCGATGAGTTGGACTGGTTTCTGATTCCTGAAATGAACCGAACCAACCCGGTTTTTTCAACCCTGGGAACCTTAAAGAAGTCTTTTGAACAAGACTTCTCCAAGCAACGTTCGCTGTCTTTCCAGTTAAAACGAACCTTATCCCCTTGGGTCTTAGCGGGCTGCTACGATGTATTCTGTGCCGAGGCCTCTGTTCAGCGCCAAGAAAAGTACCAAGCCTTTGAATCCTTGGCAGCCGATTGGCTCAACGACTTTGCTTTGTTTAAAGCTGCAAAAATCAGAGGGCTTGGGGTTGGGGTGCTGTCGAAAATGAATGTTTTGGCAGTCAGGGAAGCATTCTTGCTCAGAGAATCCGTAGAAATCAACCGGCAAAAATATATCCAGTTTCTGTGCTTTGAACAGAGGATGATGGTGTTAGAAGATTTAAAGAAGAAAGGCATTCGGTTGTTCGTCAACCTACCCTTTGGTGTTGATGCGTTTAGTCCCGATGTGATCTTCAACCCCGATGCGTTTGATGTTAAGTCCCAGGTGGGCTGTTCTCCTGAACCGGAAAATGGGTACCCTGAGCAAGCTTGGGGAATGCCAAGTTACCGGGAACGGAGTGAAGGTTTATCAGCCTATTTGTCAAAACGGTTGAGTTGGTTAGGTCGGATCAGTGACGGAGTCTTTATAGATCATTTGGTCGGATGGTGCGGTCAGTATGTGCTGCCAGCTGAGCCCCAAGAAATGGGGGCCGGTGTCCAAGGAAATTTCCTCACCGAAGACCCCCAACAACGTGCGGAAAACATCGATTGGTATCTTGATTTAGTGTTATCAAAAGGGCTCTCTATTTTGGCGGAAGTCGCCGGTGATGGAAAACGGCTCAAAGCGACCCAGGCCGGTGTTTTACGGCAAATTGAGAAAGGCTCAGATATCCAGTTGATGAGCCTTCCTCGGTGGGAACGACAGGGCGGCCAGTTGGTCCCTTTGTCAAAGGTTCCCAAAGAGACTTTACTGATGAGTGAAACACACGACACCTCGACCTTACTGCAATACCTCTTAAATCAAAAAGGCCGGTTCCCAGATTTCGAAACACCCGGCAATCTGGCTGAGTTTTGTCAGCAGGTTCTTGGGCTACCGCTGCATTTGAGCCAAGTCCCTTTGAGGCTTGATCAGTTGAGTGATTCGATTTGTTTTGAGCTCTTAGAACGTTTATCCCAGGGGAGCCAAGCGGGGCAATTTGTGATGACCCTGCCCAGCTTACTCAGTTGGATTGACGCTGAATACCGCACCGCCTCCCTAACCAATAACATCAATGTCGCCCCGGGGACCGGCGGAGAAGTGGGCAATGAACAAGGGAATTGGGGGTTTTATAGTCCTCCGATCGAGGTTTTGGACAAGCCGGTTATTGCCGAGGTGCTTGGTAAGCTCGGGAAGCGGCAGTTTTCTGCCTTTGATGGGTTTCACCCGATTGATACCGGAGCTGAGATTTCTGCAATGTATTCGACCGTCGGAGAACGACGAATCCTTCACGAGACACAAGGGCAATGGAAGGTCCTTGATGAGCCATTAGGGCATAGAGAAGGCTTGGTTGAATGTTCGGTTGCCAATTTGGGTGCTGAGAGAGTCCAAGGGATGCTGAGTGGCTTCCAGTGGCTTGAGCATTTGAATGAGGGCGGCTCTCATGTGTTTTGTGACCTCAACCAAAACAATGCGGAGTACATACAAAGCAACCGTCAATTGCGAGGGGAAGGGTTGTTTTACCAACTTGAACCGGGCCAAATCCATCATTTTCTCATCTGGTATGAACCGGCGCTGTAGCATCTATCGCTTTCGCCCTCAAAGCCCTGAATTGTTGAATCTCCGGGCCTAGAGCCCTGGGATTCGCCCCTTGAATGTCCTCAAGTCGCTGATTGTTGGGGCTTTGTTTGTCGGATTCGAAGAATAAAGAAGGTTCTTGCGCCGGTTTTGAGAGGATGGAGAAGAAGCAACCCTACAACTTCGAGCTATCAAAGAAGTTTGAGGGGTTGATGCCTTGAGCTAAAATCTCCCGATCCTCATCATCCAAATATGCATCTTCGAGATAAATGAGGGCTTTCGGGTAGTTGGCTTGCAAAAATTCTAAGATTTCTTGGATATGTTCAATTTGCCCCTTTTTGGCCTTTTCCGGCGCAAAAATAATGTATTTTTTGGTGCCAAGGCTACTGTGCAGGTCCCTAGCTTGGGTTAATTCAAAGATGATGTTGTCCGACTTGACTCGCTCTGAACTGAAAATCTTATGAGGACGCAGGATGTTTTCGTCATTAGGGTTACGATCTATCCACTCTTTACGTAGCCGCGCCCCAGGCGAATCCATCCCTTCAGAAGCGTCTACGATTTTTTTGATATCTAAGGTGAGTTCACCTAAGTCAGTCATCAGGCGATCGGTCCATTTTCCAGGGGGAAGACCGAGAAAGGTCATGTAATTCAAATAAAGCGTTTCTAACTGCTGATACTCGGCTGTTTCTTTCATGCTCGCCGAAAATCTTCCAAAGAGGTTGATCAGCTTGTGGGTCTTTTTGATGATCAGACCCAAATTTTTGGAGGAGTTATGGTGATAAAAAACTGCCTGCCGGAATTGGGACAGCGATTGGTTGGTCATGGGCATGGCCTCCCGCTGAAGCTTGGGATCGGCGAAGTTGAGCAGTTTGCTGATATTCACCCCTTTCGCCTGCCCGATGACCATCTTACTACGGTCAGCGGCCTTTTTGATGTGCTTGGGAGCCAAAGCTCCATGCTCAGATTCTCGGTTGTGGTATCCTTCTAAAAAACGATCAAAAAACAAGAGCCCAAGAAACCGGAGGTAATCTTGAGAGCTCTTATGGTATTCCTTCAGCATCTGGGTGGATTGGACCAGGCCAACCCTGTATGGATCTTGGTTATCTTTAAGAAAACGGCTGAGCCCGGTAGAAAACTGTTTGTGAATGCCCTCTAGTTGGGCTGTTTTCGGTTGCCCTGTGACCAACAGATGGACCTGAAGCATTTGGGATTCCCCTCGGACTCGGAACCGATGGGTCAAAAAGAAAATTCCTTTTAATGCAATGGGAAGCATTAAAACCAACTTGGAACCCTTTGCTTGGGCTTGCAGTTCTGTTTTGAGTTCGTTGGCGGTGTTCTGGATCACCTCCTCGATCTCTTCCTTGAGGTAACTGCTGTTTACGCTATCGCGGAACGCCTTGCTGTCGATGTCGTAAACTCCGGTACGAAAAATCTTGAGCAGTTGGGTTGCCGGGTTCAAATCCTCTTCACCGTCAAAGGAATGGTTTTTTAGTTTTTTGAAAAAGGACAAAAACTGTGTTTGAGATTCTTCAAAGGCATTGGCAAGATCAGTGGGCCCAAATTCTGTGGGGATGACTGACTCCCCGCTGCCTGCCAAAATTCCGTCAGTGATCCATGGGTCGAGAGGCTCATCAGGGGCCTTGGGGTCATAACCGAGCCCCTCTAATGACTTCACCAACCCTCGACTCTTCAGCCAATGGGCCAACTGGGTCCGTGAAACTGGAAGGTCAAGCGAGGCGACACATTGGTAGTAACAAATCTCAAAAAACTCCTCGCCAAACCGCTGAGACAACGACGGAAACCCAGGCTCAAAAAAGGTTGCGGTGGATTGTTTGAGTCGTTGGAACAGGGTATAGCCATAGATGGTACCGATAGTCTTTAAAGACCGATGAAATTTCGGGATCGGCAGTTGAGATTCGTCAAATAATTCGAGTGGATTTGCTGAGTCCTCGGCTCGATAGCCCCATCGTTTTGCCAGGTTTTGAGTCAACAGTCCGGAGGCTTCGTCCGAAAGGTTTTTAAATTGGACAGGGGTATTTAACAGGTAACGGCGGGTGTTGCTGGTGTCAAAAATATCTTGGAGGCTTTGGCTGCTGTGGGCGGCCTCTTTTTCAACGTTGCTGATGATTTTATCGGCGATTTTTGCCAATTGAGCAACGCTTTGTTGGTTGTCGCTCCGCTCGTCGTCAGGGGAAAAAAAGCAGATACATTTCTGCCAGAGGCCGGGGTCAAGTTGGCTGCGACCAATCACGACGATCCCTTTGACGGTCGCCGCTAAGGTCTGTGGATTATACAACCGTGGATCGCCCTCGAAATGTTTGTTTTCCATCCCTGCCAGACATTGGAAAATAGCGCCGAATAATGATTCAAAGGTCTTGTAGGTCTTCTCGGGGTCTAAAAAGGGTTTTAGTTTTGTTAAAACCCCCGCCAAGGGCAGGCCGTACATTAACTGGGAAAATTGCTTGGCTAAGACCGGAACCGGTGACGCTTTGCGAGTCACGTCACTCCAAAATTGGGTCAAGATCGGTTGGTATCTTGAGTAAATATCGGAGAGCAAAATCAAGTTCACCATTTCGGCGTCGGTGACTTTATCAGGCTTAGCCTGAGCTACAATGTTGATTTTATCTAGGACTTCGGGTTTGAATCCTTGGATATTGAGCAACTCTCGGGCGGTCGATTGCATCCCTTTCTTTCGTTTCGCCCGGCTGAGTAAGTCATTTAAGGTTGCTTCATCGTCGGCAAAAACCGAAGGTATCTTTTCAAAGTTAGGGTCTGGTTTGGCGGTCAGCTGGGTCAACACTGTTTGGGTGATTCCGGTGATCAAAACATCTTCGTCTTGGTCAAATAGTCCCGGTAAAATGAGCGGGTAAGCAATTGCCTCACCCTTGATTCGCTCGATTTGGACCAGCAAAACGTTTTCTGGGTTTTGCTTGGCCTTGGCTCCCAGTTGTCTCAGGTATTTGAAAGCGGTGTTGATATTGACCCGTTCTTCAAGGATGACGGTCTCTTTGGGGCCTTCCTTGAATTTCGGGTTGATCGGTCGCTTGACTTCTCGCTTATTGATGATCTGAAAATCAGAGTGGTCGACCCGAAACCCCTTCACTTCCAGAACTTTTTGGATCATGTCCATGCCCACCACTGCCCGCCGTTCTGTGGGGGAGACGAACCGAAGCCAGAGTTCAGGCGCTGGAGTTGTTTCCGAGTTTGCGGGCATATAGCTGGTTGTAGGAGGTCAGGGTCAGGGTTCATGGCACAAGTTGAGGTTCATGCACCTTGCATGATCTGGTCAAGCCATGAAAACATAGGTTTGATAGTACAGTATCGCTCTTTAAAGTTCAACTTTTACAGGACAGAATCGTAATTACAGGCCTTTGTTTATGAAACGAAATCTTCCCTCTTTTTCGAACAGTTTTTTGAAGTATTGGCTGCTGGCCCTGAGTCTCATTTTGCTCAATGGCTGTGTTGGTGGGCGATTTAGCCCCGATGAACCGGGCGTGTGGTATACGGTTCAATCCGGTGATACCGCTGAATCCATTGGGAAAAAGTACAAAATTCGGCTCGAAGATCTGTTGCGACGCAACGAGATATTTGACCCTGAGGATATATCAGCAGAAATGGTGATCTTCATCCCTGGGGCGAAGAAAAAACAAGAAAGTTCTTCGGAAGTTCGGTTCCCCGAAATGGGCCGCCGAGACCCGGTGATGCGCAGCGGTAAACGGTTGGTTTGGCCTGCGAAAGGAACCATTTCCTCTGGATTTGGCCGCCGACATGGGAAGATGCATGAAGGCGTGGATATCACTGCGGACGGCGGGAAAAAAATTATTTCCGCAGGGTCCGGGGTTGTTGAATTCTCAGGTAAAATGAGGGGCTACGGAAACACTTTGGTGATCAATCACGGACATGGCATCAAGACCTTGTACGCTCATAATGCACGTAATTTTGTTCGCCAAGGACAGCGTGTTCAGCAGGGACAACGGATCGCAACCTTAGGCAACAGCGGGCGCAGCACCGGTCCGCACTTGCATTTTGAAGTGAAGATCAACGACAAAGCAAGGAACCCACTGCGCTATTTGCCTCTCCGCTAGCTGCTACCTTGGGTTTGGTGACTCCAAGATACCTATGTTGAGGGTCGCCCTCAAATAGGTATCTTGTTGTTCGGTTCTAGGCTTTGGCAAGCCGGTTCGAATAAATCAGCAAAAGAGCCATCAAAACCACTCCAACCAAGGCCGGTACGGCGCTCAAACTCACCCCTGCCCAACCTAAGTGCTGATACAAGACCCCGGCGCTCAAAGCACTGGCCGAGTTGACCGCTAGGGTGACCGACTCATTAAATCCTTGCACCTTGGCCGCTTCCCCAGGTTGGTAGCACTTGGCTAAGAGCTGGGTGGAGCCGAGATATAAGAAATTCCAGCCCACACCGAGCAACAACAGGCTGAAGATGTATTGGGTCAAATCCATGGGCCCATAATTGATCGTGATAGCGGCTAAGTTGATCAACACCCCGGTTAAAATCACTTTAGTGCAACCAAATCTTTGGATCAGCGCACCGGTGAAAAACCCCGGCAAAAACATCCCCAACATGTGCCATTTGATCACCGAGGTGATCCCTGTAAAAGCCAACCCGTCGGCCTTCATTGCCATGGGGGTGGCGATCATGATTAAACTCATCACGCCATATCCGATCACACAGGCAGCTAAGGCCAACAAAAACTGTGGGGCTTTGATGATTTTTCTCAAAGGTCGCCCTTTCGGGTGAACCGCCGGTTGAGGGAGTTTGACCTGGGTGAGTAACACTAAGATCCCCAAAGGTAATAACCCAAAGATCAAAAAGTTCCCTTCGTATTCTACCGGCAACAGAGACACCGATGCCCCTGAAAGGGTGGGTCCCAACAAGGCGGCGACGATTCCTCCAGACATAACTAAGCCTAGCGCACGGCTCTGGACCCCTGGACTTGCGGCTTCCAAGGCGGCAAATCTGTAATAAGGGGCGATCCCTAACTGGACACCATAAAAAAGCGATCCGAGGCAAAAGAGCAAAAAACTGTCTGAGACAATGGCTTGATAGCTGACGGCCGCAGAGACAATAGTCGATAATGCGCCGATCATGAAGCCTTTAGGTCGTCCCCAGCGCTGCATAAAAAAGGCGGCCCCTACGCTGACGAAGGTCCCGGATAAATAGGAAAGGCAGATGGGCACAACCGCCAAACTGGGTTGCCCTGAGAGCTTAAGGCCCACTAAGCTGACGACCGGGTAAATGAGAATGTGACCGGTCAAGGTCAAAGCTAAACAAAGGCTTAAGGTGAGGATATTTTTCTGTTCACTGTTCATCACAACACTCCCTAGGCGGTGGCCCTTTGTGGAGTTCTGCGAAAACTTGGTGTCGAGAGGCCATAATCAATGATTTGAGGGCAGAGAAATTTCTCATGATGTATCCTGTGTAAATTGTAGACAAAAAAAAAGCCGTCAGGTGAAAATCCACGGCTTGAATAATTCGGAAGCTGTGGGAGTCCACAGCCTGTTATATAAAACTACTGTGACTTAAAATAAAACCAATGCCTTAGGCATAGCCCAGGCAAAACTACGGTGCAGATTCGCTTGAATTTGGACTAGATGTTTCATTGGTTTGTTTCCTTTTAAGTTACCTCTGTCGAATTTCAGCTTTTTGGTTAAGTTGTCAAGGACCATCGAAAAAATAGAATCTTTAGGGAGGGGGCTCAGTGGGTGAATCTGTGGGGAAAATGAGAAGATTCTGCTGCTTGTTTTTATAAAATCAACCCACTAAGACTTCGCTTGGATCGAAGGAATGGGTTGGAATAAAAATCCAACCCTGTCAGAGAAACTGGACTGGGCAGCGTTTAGTAAGAGCTTTTAGCGCACCGAAAGCCGACATCTTTCCAGCCGTATTTGGGCGAAGAGCTATCTCGAAACCAACCTTGGGCTGAGGCTTGGGTTTGGGCCCAGGAGCCGCCACGAATGACTTTCTCTCGCCCGCTTTTTGGGCTGCGAAAAGAGCTTCCAGGGTAGGGTTTGAGACTGGAATCTGTCCATTCTCTGACGTTACCGGCCATTTGTTTGATCCCATAACTAGAAATGTCCCTGCCCGCTTGGTTCACCGGTTGAGCCGAAAGCAGCCCGGATTCCACGGTGCGTGTCATGTCAGGATTGAACTCATTGCCTGGCCAAGGATAAGGGTTCCCGTTAGGACCTCGGAAGGCTTTTTCCCACTCTGATTCGCTGGGGAGACGTTTCCCTTGGGTTTGGCAGTACCTCTTGGCGTCCTGCCAATTGACATTGACCACCGGTAGGTCACCTTGGCCCGGAGTATATTGCCCCCCACGCCAGTGAGGCGGTGCTTGGTGGTGAAACCGCTGCAAATAGGCAGCATATTCCTGGTTGCTCACTTCGGTTTGGTCGAGATAGAAACTTGAGAGGTTGAGTTTGAACTCAGGGCTCGAAATCGCGGGGCCGTTGGCTTTACCAATGACAAACTTCCCTCCAGGGATGAGAACCATGCCGGGGTATTGGCTATTGGCTGCTCTCTGTGCCTTGGCGGTGTTTTGCTTTGCGTTGCCCCCAAAGCGGATCAAGTCTGCCCACTCGATGACTCCGGTATAAATATTAAGCAACTTTAAAGAAGCCACCCATTGGCCCCGTTTTTGGCTGATGGTGCCGTAAATGAACGCGTCAATGCCGTACAGCTCACCCATTTTCTTGGCTTTTTGCTCGTCGATAAAATCAGACATCGAAAGCTTTTGCTCTTCTAAAATCAAGGACAAATTTTCTCGATCAACCACCTGAAAATTCCCTTCCTTAGCCACTGAGGCGGAGAGGAAATCAACGGTCTTTTGGCTGTCAAAGGGGCTGGCGATGTTCCAAAAGCTGATTTGACGAATCCGTCCTGCCTTGAGTCGTTTGAGGTCTTTGCCCAGGCTGGACGTCATTTTCATTGCCAATTGATTGATCGCCTGACTTTGTTTTTCCAATTCACCGACCTGGAAAATTTCGGCCCAAACCAAAGCACTTCGCTCGGTGTCGATCGCCTTCATGACCAAAATATCGTTATAAAATCGGCCATAGATAAACAGGTCAACCCCTAAGAGTTTACCCAATTCCTTGTATGTGTCTCGGCTGACCATCCCCGAAAGGTTAAATTTCTGCTCGTCTAAAATTAGGTTCAATTTACTGCGGTCGACGACCCGAAAACTCCGACTACGGACGATGGCGACGTTGGTGAAATCGATCAATTCGTTTTTGGTTTCTACATCCAAACCCCCTTGAACCCTGGAAAAGGCAACGGTAGCGTATTTGGGGTTGGCGATTTGGGCAATGGAGGCGGCAATTTGCTGGGAGAGTTTCTCGGTGTCTAAGGAGACCGCAAAAACTGGAGAGCCAACCGTTAACAAAGAAAACCAAAGGACCAAGGTCCGGCGCATTAAGGTCATGGGCAGGTGGCTGTTGTGAGAATTGAACGGTTGTGCCAAGGATGTGCTAGTCATTGAAGCCTATAATCTATCAATCTGTTATCGATAAAGCAAGTCGGGAGACTTTTATGCCCTTATATGTCATTGCCACCCCGATCGGGAACCCAGACGACTTGACCCTACGGGCCGCCAAACTGCTCCAATCGTCGGACCTGTGGATCGTCGAAGAGAGAAAGCCGGCTCGGCAGCTTGCCAAGTCTCTTGGGGTCTTTAAAGACATGGTCCAATTGAACGAACACAACGAAGCCGACGAAGCGGCAGAGTTGATCAAGTCGCTCAAAGCCGGTGAGAGTCTTTCGTTGATCACCGACTGCGGGACACCTGGGTTTGCTGATCCTGGCGCCAAATTGGTTGCGCTGTGTCACCATCACAAAGTCCCCGTAATTCCTGTTCCTGGAGCCAGCTCGCTGACCGCCGCCCTTTCTGTCTCGGGGTTACGGCTTAAAGAATTTTTTTATGCAGGTTTTCTGCCCCGCAACTCGGAAGAGCGAAGAAAGTCGATTCGGTCTTGGCAATCATTGAAAGTTCCTGTGGTGGTTTACGAAGCGCCGTACCGGATTAAACCCCTGGTGGCCGACCTTTTAGAGGAACTTCCTGATGATCGAGGCGTCCGGGTTTTTCTGGCGTTGACTCAGCCAGAGGAGAAGATTTTTGTGGGCCATCTCAAGGGCTTGGATAATTGGCTGGGTCAGGCCCCGCCGAAGCTTGAGTTTGTGATGATTGTTGAACCTGCACCCAAGGCCCTTCCAGGGAAAGGCAAAGCGAAGGTGAGAACCAAGCGAACTTAGAGCGTCCGGGTGACCTTGCCTTTTTCAAAGATGACTTTTTTCTGGAGATAGACCCATTGGAGTTCCCCACCAGGAAGGGCTTCCTCTTTTAAAGGCGCTCCCAAGGCGAGTTTGACTTCATCTTTCGTGTAGCCCAATTCAACCAGCCCCATCAGGATGCGCTTGGCTTTCCCTTTGTCGGTTTCGGTTTGGCTTAGAGTGTCCCAACTCATGTTCAGGAAGTTGGCACTTTTGTCGGGCCGATAAATCCCGGCCCAGCTGTCGACCCAGACAAACTGAGGGATCACGCCTTTGTAGCTCACCGCCCGGAATTCTAGCTCTGGGAAGAGTTCGGACTGCTCTTGGGTGCCCGTTGCAAGGAGTAATTCGCCAGGTACCCAGTGAAAGTCCCCCAATTGTTCGGTTTTGGTTGGTGGCTCGAGGTAGACTTTGATCAACTCCCCTTTCTTGGTTTGAAGCTCCAGATCGGTTTGCACCACAAACCCGGTTCCAGCGCTCTGTCGAGTGGAATCAATCCGTATTCGGTACAATAAACTGGCCTTGCCTACTTGTTTGCTTTCAAGGACAGGATAGGCCTGCTTTTTTCGGGTGAGCTGTTTGGTTCCTCCGCCGATTTGACTGTATAAATAAGTCGATTTGGTGATGAAAAACGCACCCATGTCGGCAAAAGCCGCCTGGGAAAACCCGAAAAATAAACATACAAGGAGCAATGATTTCATGGGGCGATCTCAAAAAAATCTATTTGGCTTTTCCCGACTTTTTTACTGATTTGAAGTTCAATACCGGGGAGTTCTATGGTCTCTTCCTGAGCGTCTTGTTCTAAAACAATCCAGGCACCTCGAAATTCCTCGAGCCGTTCACACAAAATTTCAAGCGCTTTGCGCCCTAACCCTTGGCTGTATGGCGGGTCGAGGAGAATCAACCAAGGCCGATCGCCAGCGGGCTGCTTTTTGAGCCACGTCAGCCCATTTTTATGGACAAGGTGAAAGGCCGTTTCGGGCAGAATGGCATTGAGGTTTTTTTCAAGCACCCTGATCACCGATCCGCTCTCAACGAAACAGAGAGGCTCGACACCACGGCTATAAGCCTCAACTCCCAATGCACCGGAGCCAGCGAAGAGGTCGAGTCCTTGGAATTGATACAAATCGATCCTTGAACCTAAGGTGTCAAAGATGACCCCACGGGTTTTTTCAAGGCTCGGGCGGGTTTGTAACCCTGGGGGGGCGAGCAGTCGGCGGTTTTTAAGCCGCCCTGTGATCACCCGGAGACTAGGAGGTTTCGCCAAATCGAAACTCGGGAACGTAGGTTAGTGTGGCGCCGACTTGCTCGATCACCGCAGATTCAGGCATCGGCTTGCCCCGGAACGACTCTCCCTTGACCACCACTTCAGGCTGGAGTTGGAAGATCAGGTCTGAGGCGTCTTCTTGGTCAAAAACGATAATCCGATCCACATTTTCCAAAGAGGCTAAAAGGCGGACCCGCTCTCTCTCGTTTAGCAGGGGCTGGCTTCCTTTTTGTTTGATGATCCGTTGATCGGAGTTGAGGGCAACGACCAATCGCCCTGGAATCTTTCCTGCTTCTAATAAAAATTTTAGGTGTCCAGCGTTGAGTTGGTCAAAGTAGCCGTTGGTGAACACCAAAGGGCAGGGGTCTTGTTGTTGCTCTAGGGCCAATTCGTCAATGGTGATGAGTTTACTCATCCCTTGGCCTGACTCAATGCGGTTTAAAATCTCACTCCAGGGCAGTGGAACCACCCCCATGTGGCCGATTTCGAGTTCTGCGGCAATGTTTGCCATCGGGAAAGCGAGTTCAGGCCCTTTTTGTTTGCTGAGCATCACCGCCAAGATCGTGATCACCATATCTCCAGCACCGGTGACGTCAAAAACCTCTCTGACTTCGGTCGGGAAGATTCGGTTCACCTGGGCGTCCTCAAAGTAGAACAGGCCGTCCTGATCCAGAGAAAGACTGAGGAATTGGGCCTGCACTTGTTCTTGAACCTTTTGCGCCGCCACAATCAAACTGGGGCGATCGAGAACTTTGACCCCACTAGCTGCTTCGGTTTCAGTGCGGTTCGGCTTGATCGTGGTCACCCCTCGGTAGACTGACAAGTCGACCCCTTTGCCGGGGTCGGCAATGATCGGGATGCCTTGTTGGTTGGCTGTGTCAATACACCACCGGATCAACGAGGCATCCAAGACCCCTTTCGCATAGTTCGACAGCACCACGGCATCGGCTTTGGAAAGCTTGAGGGCAATTTGATCTTTTATTTGGGATTTGAGCTCATCGCTGATGGTGCTGTCGGTTTCGTAGTCTAACCGAAGCATTTGCTGCTGGGAAGTCAATACACGGATTTTGACGATGGTCCCAAAGTCGGGGCTCACCACCAAACCGGAGGTGTCCAGTCCGGCGGCTTCGAAAATCTGCTTGAATCGGCGCCCTGGTTCATCGTCGCCCAAAAGCCCCACGGTCATCGGCTGGCAACCGAGAGCTGCCAAGTTGCTCACCACGCTGGCAGCGCCACCGAGTCGGTATTCGTCTCGGTCTACCTTGACCACTGGAATCGGAGCTTCTGGTGAAATCCGGCTGACTTGCCCCCAAGAATATTGGTCGAGCATTAAATCTCCGATCACCAAAATATTGGGGGCCTCAAAGGTGCGGATAAATTGTGCTAATTGCGCTTTGACAGAGGACTCAATCATAAAAAACAGCCTAAATTGGGGGTTACCCGAACTCTAAACACCTCACAGGCTCTCGTCAATCTCTAGGGTTTTCAGAGATCAAATTAGCATTTATTCTGGCGGTCACACTTGAGGAGAGATATGAAAGTTTGGTTGATGATTGGTTGTTTGCTGGTGGTTGCGACCTCGGCGCAGGCGAAGTTTCGTGAGGTCACGATTTTAAGTATTGCCGGTGGGAGTTATCAGATCGATGATTCGCAGCACCATTTGGTGGGGAGCCGCACGGCGATTGGAGTCAAACATTTGCTTGATGAAAATTGGTCTTGGTTTGCTAGCCTCGGGACCGGGGCGGCACAACAAAAATACTTGGCAGCAGACCAAAGTCACTATTGGCTTGAAGCCAAGACGACTAGCTTCACGGGCGGCGGGGAATACCGGTTCAGTTTAGACAAAAAGGGGGCGGTGGTTCCTTTTTTGGGGGTTGGGTTAAACTCGTTGAAGTATGAGTTGGATTACACCTACCCTGGAAGCCAAGTTGGGAAGGTCCAAGGGACCGGTTTTGGTCCCATGGTGAAACTCGGTTCTCGGTTTCGGTTTGGAAGAAATTTTATTTTGATTCCCGCATACCAATACAGCTCGGTGAGTATCAAACGTGAAGATGGCTCAACCCAAAGTTTGGTGTCTTCAGGGCTATTTATCGGTTTGGTTGCCAGTTTTTGAACAACGATGAGGCCGCTTTGAGGCCCCTGAATTCATACTGGTCGCCGGTTTGACCTGGCCGTTCGTCTTCGTCCCTTGGGGCTCTAAACGCAGGATAGGGTTCATCGGGCTGACGACACACAGGGCTTTGGGAAGCAAGGTGAAACTGGCGGGTAACCGGCCAATCATGACGCCATCGGCAATAATTTTATTTTCGTCTCCGAGCCCTCGGACCTCCAAATCGGCAAACCGACCTCGAAACAGGTTCTCGCTTTCCGCCGCATCGTCGCTGAATAGCTGGGGGAGGCTGGCCGTGTAGTTGATCAAGTCATGGGCGTTGAGCTGGTAGTACTCAAACCGGTTTCTTAAACAACGTTTCTTTTGGGTGAGCTTCGGGCCACCGGTGATCTTGTTTCCTAAGAGCAAGATTGCGCAGAGATAATTCCCATCGTAGCGCTTGGTCCCATGTTCAAATAAGGTCACTTTGTTTGGGGTCCGGGCGCCAAAGGCACCTGAGTATGTCCGAAACCATTGGACCGCTGTTTTTAATAACAAGGGTAGTTTAAGGTTCGGTAACCGGATCAGGGCGTCATTGAGGATGAGCTGGCTACTGGGCAGACCCTCAGTGCCGATACAGTGACAACGAACTAAGTCAAAGGGAATGGTCGGGGCGGATTTGATCAAGTCGATTTGGGAACGAACCGAAGGGGGCATTTCAAGGCCCTGGGCAAGAGAGCTTTCTCGACTGTCGGCTAAAAAAGCATAGTGCTGCTTTTGGTCTTTTTCTAGCAGGTTCCCATGGAGCTGATTCAAGGCGACATGAAAAAATTGATCATCTCCGATCAAAATCAACTGCTCAAATTCGTCGTAAGATTCTAACCCTTGCAGCTTGTTGGCGTCCACCTGAAGGTATTCTGCCTTCGCAAAGGAGGTCTCCAGCATTTTTTGGTGCTTTTTGAAAAACCGGGCAGTCCGTTTGGACCCCTTTGAATTGATGATAAACAGACGGTTCATTGATATAAAACACCTTAGATTTGTTGGTTAGCCTGCTTAAAAATAGACGGTACGTCGCAAGGGAGCAACCAAAAAAAATAAACAGACCGGTCGGCGTGAATCCATCTTTTCATCTTGAAGAAGTTTCGGTAACCTAGCGATTAGCGCAACAACTAAAATAGGGTCTTTCAATGGAATCTTCAATTACGGATAAAAGTTTTCATTTGGTTTTGTACCATCAAGATGAACAGGTCACAAAGGTACAGGTCCATTCAACCCGACCTTTAGAGATCCAGAACATCATGATTGGGCGGCCTCCTGAAGACGTATGCCCCTTGTTGGCAAAGTGTTTTTTGGTTGACAGCTTTGCACAAAAAAATGCGGCTCTCCTCGTGCTGAATCAAGCCTATGGGCAGCAAATCGACAGGAGCCTACAAAAGGCAAGAGCTCTGTTGGTGTACCTTGAACAGGTTGCCCAACAGATCCAGGGGTTTGCCCAAGTGGTCTCCTCTATGGAAAGGATTCAAACCGGGTTGCAGGGCTTAAACCGACTTGAGGGGGCACTGTTCGGGGGGCTTCCGGCCTTCCAGTTTGGCTCCCGACAAGTGAAGCCAGATTTTGGGGCGTTTCAAGAAGAGCTACAGGTTTTTTTGTCCTGGTTTGATCAGGAGGTGTTAGGCCTGGACCGTACGCTGTTAGACCGGTTGGTATCCGAGCAATTGGTTGACTGGGTTCAACACAGTGAGGCCTTGGGGCCTCTATACTTGAAAGCACAACAAGCCAATGAATTGAAACCTAAGGTTGAGTTCCCTCAGCTGCCTTGGATTTCGATCCCTGATTGGCACAAAACCCTGGATTCCCCTGAAGCGATCCATTTCAGCTATTTGCCGACCATACAGGAGCAGTGTCAGGAAACGGGCCCCTTCGCCCGTCAACAACAAACCTCGGCAGTTCAGCAGGCGGCAAAGGCCGGTTTCGGCGCCGTAGGAATTCGTAGTTTTGCTCAGATTGTCGACTTGGTGGCGGGAGTGAATCATTTGGAGCAAGCCCAAGATGTCATGTCACCTCATTTAGGGGGGAAGCCTTCCGCCGGGTCTGGGTTTGTGCAATTGGAAGCCACCCGGGGTCGTTTGGTTCACCGGGTGTTAGTCAGCGCAGACAAGATCAGCCAATATCAAATCATCGCTCCGGCAGAGTGGAATTTTCACCCGAAAGGTGTCGTGACTCAAGGTTTACTTGGGGCTTCAACGAAAGACAGAGAAGTCCTGACCGGGCAAATCAACGCATGGTGCCGTAGTATTGATTTACTTGCGGAGCCTCAAATTCAAATCAAGCCGCTAGATAATCTGCGGTAAACCTCAGGAGAAACTTTGTTATTATTAGGGATAGATGTCGAAACGACCGGAATCAACCAAGAGACCGACCGGGTGATCGAAATTGGGGCGGCTCTTTGGGATACTGATTTAGGGCAGCCAGTCAAGATGCTCTCTGAGTTGGTGATTGAGGTCCCTGACTTGAGTTTGCCGTCGTTGATCGAAGAACTAACTGGGATTTCGACGGCGATGTTGCATAAATTTGGGAAGGCCCCGAGCGATCTACTGTTCGCTCAATTAGACGAAATGATTGAAGAATGTGATGCCTGTGTAGCGCACAACGCAACGTTCGATAAAGGGTTTATGACCAATTTTTATGAACGGAATAATCGAAAATTCCCAGATAAGACTTGGGTTTGTACCTTAAATGATGTGGATTATCCGGCGTCGATTCGTCAAAAAAGCCTGATTTATTTAGCGGCAACCCATGGGTTTGTGAATCCCTTTTCCCACCGGGCGCTGACCGATGTTCTGTCGATGTTTAAGGTGTTGAGTTTTTACGATCTACAAAAGACGATGGAAAACGCCGCGTCCCCGCGGTTGGAATTGGTGGCAATCGTGAGTTATGATAACCGAGGTCTGGCTAAAGACTTAGGCTTTCGCTGGGATGGAGGGACGAAGAAGTGGAAAAAACAGGTCCGAGAAAATGAATTCGACCCCAAGGCATTACCCTTTGAGGTCGAAGTGATCGAACGTTAAACCGGCCGAACGGCGGTTTATTCGAGGTTGGCGAGCTGTCGTTTGAAGGCTCGCTCCTTTTTTTCTAGTTCCACACGCTTGGCGAGCAGGTAAGCGAAGAAAATATAAAAAGCCACCATGCTCACATAGAGCATCCACTTGAGGGGGTCATCAATCACCCCTTTCTTCATGGAAAACATGGTTGAGCTTTGGTGCAAGGTTCTCCACCAAGTCACCGCTTGGTGAATCAAGGGGATGTCCATGAAGCCGATGATCGCGATCACAGCAGCAAAACGAGCTTGCTGTTCACTGTAGACCACAAACCGACGAAGCAGCAAATAGCCGACGAACACCAAGAAGAGAATCAAGGTGGTGGTCAGTCGTGCGTCCCAAGTCCAGTAGGTGTTCCAGGTAGGTCGTCCCCAAATGGACCCGGTGATCAAGGTGATCGCACAGAAAACAACTCCAATTTCCGCTGAAGCGTAGGCAAAAATATCGTAGCTTTCTTTGCGTTTCCACAGGTATCCGATGGAAGCCATGAAGGACAAGAAAAACGCAAGATAGCAAACCAACACGCTAGGGACATGGATGTACATAATTTTTTGCACAAACCCCATTGCTTGTTCGAGGGGAGCCCAGTAAAAAACTAACCAGGCGGTGATCGCTAAACTCAAGGCTGAAACTAGGCCGAGGGAACGAGTCAAATTCATCAAAGCTCCATAACAAAATCAAAGGTCAAGTAAGCGGCAATCAAAAAGATAAAATCAAAGCCGATAAGTAACTTTAGCCAATCCAATTCACCTTGGATACCCTGGCCTGCAAGAATACTAGCCATCACTTCGACAGATGCTAGCAGTAAGGGAATCAGCAAAGGAAAAAGCAAAATGGGCAGCAAAATTTCCTTGAACCGGACATCAGTGGTCAACCCGGAAAGCAAGGTCCCTAGTGCGGAAAACCCAAGGGCAGTTGCGCAAGAAAGCATCAACAGGTCCCAGAAAAATTCAATGGCAGGTGTGTAGAAAATCAGTGCAAAGACCGGGATCAAAATCCCTTGCATTAGCACCATGAAAATCAAGGTTCCCAGCATCTTGCCCAGGAAGATCGATCCCCGCGATACCGGGGAAATCAACAAGGCTTCCATGCAGCCCATTTCCTTTTCTAGCGCAAAGTTTTTTGAAAGCCCCAAAATACCGGAGAGCAAAAAGGTCACCCAGTAGACGCCGGGCGCAATGAGCTGATGATTCTCTCCTTCGCTTGGGAGAGCAAAGGAAAAAATGAGTAAGATGATGAACGCAAAAAAGAACATAGCGATGAAATTTTCAGATCGCCGTAGTTCGAGTCTCAAGTCCTTTTGTAAAATTGTCCAAACTTCTCGGATCATTCGGTGGCCCTTTGGTAGTGGTCGATCAGTTCTTGGTAATTAAATTCTGACTGTGCATGTTCTAAGTCGATCCTGCCTTTTTCCAAAATAGCGATCCTTGAGGCCTGCTCAAAGCAACAGTCTAATTGGTGGCTGACCATTAAAATAGTCCCGCCTCCCTGGGCAAAATTGGTGAGGTAGTCATTGAAGAAAGAGACTGATTTGTAGTCTAGGCCGGTATAGGGTTCGTCTAATAACAATAACCGAGGCTCACTAATCATCAATCGAGCGATCCCAGTTCGTTTGAACATCCCAGAACTGAAGTTCTTCACTTGGGCATTGGCAAATTTCGCCAGCCCTACACGTTCGAGGGCATCTGCAACCAGAGCGTTGGGGTTTTTTCTCCCCCTCAGTCGAGCATGAAACAATAAATTTTCTTTGGCCGTCAAATCCCCGTACACCTGGGGGTCATGACCGATGAACCCCAGGGCTTTGCGAAGCTCGCTTGGGTCGGAGGCCATCGCTTTGCCTTCGAAGTAAATCGACCCCGCAGAGGGGTGCATCAGGCCGGATAGAAGGGTTAATAAGGTGGACTTCCCGGCTCCGTTTTTGCCGAGTAACAAGGTGAAATCACCAGGGTTCAACTTAAAGGTCACATCCTTTAAAATTCGTTTATACCCAAAATCCTTGGCTAAGGACTCGGTTGATAATCTGGGGGTCATAGATCGGGTTGTTCGGTGGAGGGGTGGTTGTTGCTTTCAAGCTCAGGGTAAAACCGATTGGATAATTGCTCATGAAACACAGGAAATAAGTCCCCAAATTCTTGTAGGCAGCTGTTAAACATTTCAGGATTGACCTGAGGAAGTTCGCAAATCACACGCAAATGGACTTGATCTTTGACGATGCAAAGCTTCGCATTTTTAACATGGTGAGCATTTAAACTCAATAATTCTTCAAACAAGTCGGTTTTTGCTTTAGCGATTTCGGGAAACAAAACGGCGTCAAAAATCACCAAGAGGTGGGTGACGATGACAAAAATCTTATATCCCGGCTGGTCTAAGGTCCAAATATGGGGCTTGAATTGATTCACTCGGTAGGGTTCCGAGGCAAAATGCTGGTCGATCAGCCCCTTTAAGAGCTTCAAAACTTTGGGGTCTTGCGCTGGCTCGTAGATGTCTGGGGTGATGGAATCGTTCATTTTGATCGGGATCAAGTCAAAGAGTTAGGGTCAAGGTTGGATCACTGTGCCCAGGAAGGGGTCAAAATGTCAAAACAACAAACAGGATTCCACTTGACTGGGCGGGGTCGGCTGCTTACTATCGGACTCAAAGCCATTGTGGGGACGTGCACTGTACCCCGAAATCCGAGGTGAATATGACGCAAGATAAAAAGGCATTTGGTCCAGATCGAGTACACCCTGAAGAAGCTTCAGCGGTGGGGTCAAGAAACAGTCTGAACCGTGATGGTCGCAGTGAATACATCGAAAGCCAGCGGATTATCGATGAGGAAGTAGACCGAATCTTAAATCATGTTGAAGCAAAACTGCCCCCAGAGGTGCTTGAAAAGTTGACCGTTTCGGGTTCGATCAAAGAAATCTTGCATAACTACTTCAACCAGGGCTTTCATAATATGTACGGTCGATATCTATCAACTGTCGAAGATGAAATGTCGAAGAAGTTTCAGGCTCTGGTTGATAAAGAGGAGTTGAAGAACCTCAATCGCTATACCTCACAAGATGTCGGGGAATTGCTGGATGAAATCGGTGGCGTCGATAAGTTTAACAACGGCGGTTTGGAAAAGTCGATTGTAAATATCCATAGCTACCTGCAAAATCACCTGGAACACGGGATCGCTGATTTGCAAGGGGCGACCAACAAGATTTTGCGAGAGAAGACCGATATTGGCCTGATGGTCGGTACAGACAATGCCTATGCGTTAGTTAAAGGTCACTATTCAGACAACAAGATTAAGCCAGAGACGGTGACCGACGTTTCCTTGTCGATCAACATTTCGGAAACTGAACTGCTCAACCCAATCTTTCATTTTCAAGTAGGCGCTGAGACGCTGATTCGAGAGGTGTTGAGTTCGTTTGTTTTAGGTAAGCTGAATCAAGAAATTGGTCAATTGAACGAAGCACGGGTTGAAGGGGGAGAAAATCCTCTGAGTGAAGCTCAGTTGTTGATTGAAAAATTAAAGACTTTAGAACAGCACATTGATTTTGACGACCAAAGTGATTCGCCCCAATATAAATGGGTTTCTAAGGACTTTTTGCAGGCCTTAGACTCCGGTGAACAGGACGTTCCGCCGGACTCCTTAGATGTTTTAGCGAATATCAAACGGATTGTTGATCAGGAGAATATGAGGAACCAAGGGTTTAATAAAGCGGTCACCGCTTTGACTCAAATCCTCGACAAAACTCGGTTGGGTTATCAGCATATTGAAAATTTCAAACAAGCTCGAAAAGTTGTGATCCGTGAGTACTCAGAACAGTCTGGCGCCGACTTACCAGACGAACGGTACTCAGCGACCTTGGCCTACCATGACGAACCTCAACTCAAAGAATTGCGCAACGCCTATTGTGCTCAGTTGGATGAGTTTGAGACCCAAGTGACCAAACTTTGGGATGTATACGAGCGTGTCCATTTAGCTCAGCGGACTGAGCAAGGGTTCTTGGACTTCCAGTCTGTGGCGAGTCAGTATTTAAACGCTGAGCCGACCCCAGAAGGACAGCCCGGTTCTGCGGAACCGGCGAAAGAAGTGAAGATGCATTGGGATGAAGTCCTTTTCGCTCAGCCTAAGAAAAGTGACATGGAAAAGCTCAATGACACCTTTGCGGAAAAACGGTCTTTTCTTTCCCGGAAGTTCCAGTTACTGCGAACTAAGATCAATGACACCTTTAAATTTGAGAATCCTTCGAATCGAGTGATCTTAGATCAACGGTTAGACTTCCTGGAAGATCAGTTTGAAACCTTTAATCGTCAAGTGAATCCTTACCACATCCGGGCAGGGCTTTCTTTGGAAATCAGCCTGACGACGATCAAGCGGAAGGAAAATACCATGAACTCAGTGAGCAATGTGATCAGTGAATTCTTGGATTTGATCTCCACAGGCTTCTCCGACGCGCCGGATCAGAATATGGCTGCAGCAGCAGCTTACGCGCCTAGCTTCGCTTCGTCCCCTGGGGTCGAGGCCTAGTTTCTGCTTCTTCGCCGCCAGGTGAAGAGTTATGATGGCCTTCCTCTGGGCCGCTTCAAATGGAGCGGCTAAGAGGGCTGGGCTGTTCCTTTCCTCTTTTTTTTTTTTTTTGCTTTGAATCAGCGGTTCCTCACCCTCGCAATGTATCCTTGTCTTGGCGTTTGAATGGGATCGACGGGTCGGCCCGGAGGTTGATTCGCCCGCCTGTTCGTCATTGATATGGGCAGAAAGGCGAGGTCCTGGATCATTCGGTGGCTGTGTCAGGGGGATTCCGGTCGAAGGGCTACGGCCATCGGGGTGCGATATGGGGCGGTTGAAACAAAGGGGAAGCTTTTGCGTGCTTCGCTGCGCCGCTCGCTGAGGGAGGGAACTCCCGGTTGATGGCTCAACCGAAAGCTTTTGAATCCTTTTTACTTGCCTTTTAGGTTGGGCTTGCGGTCAAAGGCGATTTTGAACACTTCGTCGTAGCTTGAAGCAAAGTGGACGTTGAGGTCTTCTTTGAGGTGGTCCGGAAGCTCAAGGTAGTCCTTCTTGTTTGCTGAAGGGACGACAATGGTCTTGAGTCCAGAACGCCTTGAGGCAATCATCTTTTCTCTCAACCCACCGATCGGTAGGACCTCGCCTATGAGGGTGAGTTCTCCGGTCATCCCGAGTTTTGGGAGGAGTGGGAGGTCGAGCATTAACGAGATGAGCACAGAAGCCATGGTTACACCGGCCGAAGGCCCATCCTTCGGTGTAGCCCCTGCGGGGACATGGAGATGGATTTGTTTGTCATCGAAAAACTTAATTTCTCCTCCGTAACGTTTGGCGTTGGCCATCACGAAACTGTAAGCGATCTTTGCCGATTCAACCATCACGTCTCCCAGTTGCCCGGTTTGCATGAACCCTTTGGCTTTTGCTGGGATCCAGTTGGCCTCTAAAGACAAGATCGAACCGCCCATGCTAGTCCAGGCAAGTCCTGTTGCAACTCCAGGTCGCCCTTCGCCATGGATTTCGTCGTCTTCAAAAATCGGATTTTTGAGGTATTTTTGAACTTGCTGGGTCCCGATTCGCAATGAAGATAAGGCTTCCCCACGGACGATTTCAGTTGCCCGCTTGCGGCACACCTTCTCGATCATATTTTCAAGCTTACGAACACCGGCCTCACGAGCATAGCCTTCAATGATTTTTTGGATCGCTGCATCAGCAAAGGGAATCTGGCTTCCCTTGAGGCCGTGAGCCTTCCGCTGTTTGGGGATTAAGTACTTTTTGGCGATCTGCAATTTTTCAGCTGCGATGTAGCCAGAGAGCCTCAAAACCTCCATCCGATCAAGCAGAGCCGGTGGGATGGTGTCAAGCTGATTGGCGGTGGTGATGAAGATTACCTTCGACAAATCAAAAGGGAGGTCTAGGTAATGGTCTACAAATTGGCTGTTTTGTTCCGGGTCTAGGACTTCTAATAAGGCCGAGGCGGGGTCCCCTTGGAAGGAGTTCCCAATCTTGTCGATTTCATCGAGCATGATCACAGGGTTAGCGTATTTGGAGCTTTTTAAGGCTTGGACAAACTTGCCAGGCATCGCGCCGATATAGGTTCGCCGGTGTCCCTTGATTTCGGCTTCGTCTCGCATCCCGCCAACGCTAAACCTGTAGAACTTTCGCCCCATTGACCGGGCGATGGACTTGCCGATTGAGGTTTTACCGACCCCGGGAGGGCCGACAAAGCAAAGGATGGTTCCTGCATTTTCTTTTCGCAGTGACATGGAAGCGATGAATTCAATGATTCGCTCTTTGATGTCTTCTAGTCCGTAATGATCGTGAGACAGAATGGACTCAGCTTTTTCTAGGTTGAGGTTTTCCTTCGAGTAAATGCCCCAGGGAAGTGAGACAATCCAGTCAAGGTAGTTTCGGCTGACGTTAAACTCAGGAGACTGGACATCGAGTAAAGACAGCTTGGCCAGTTCTTCATCAAACTTTTCCCTAACTTCTTCAGAAAAGGTGAGCTTCTTGGCTCGTTGGACTAGCTTTTCTAAAATCTGTGTCTTTTCGTCCTTGGCGAGGCCCAGTTCTTTTTGGATGTCTTTGAGTTGCTCTCGTAGGAAAAATTCACGTTGGTGTTCGCTGATTCGGTCTTCGATTCGTTGGCTGATCTCTGCTTGGAGCCTTGAAAGTTCCAGTTCCTTTTTGATCAATAGTAAAGTTCGCCCTAACCGTGACACAATCGGGATGGTGGAAAGGATTTGCTGGAGCTCTTCCTTTTCGGCGCTGGTTAAGGTTGCAGCAAAATCAGCGAGTCGAGACGGATCGTCCATCGAGATCTGGCTGATAAACTGGTTGAGCTCTTCTTTGATCAAGGGGTTGAGCCGAATCAACTCTTTCATGTTTGAAAGGATCTCTCGGGAGTAGGCCCGGATTTCATCGTTGATTTTAATAGATTCGGGCTGAATGTATTCCACTCGGGCCCGCATGATCTTGTCTGTGCCTAGCGCCTCTTTGATGCGGAACCGGTCGACAACGTCCAAGAGAACTTGTGAACTGTCTGAATCTTGAGAAAAGACTTTTGCGATTCGTGCAACAACACCTATTTTATGAAGAAACTCGATTTTGGGCTCTTCAGGATCAAACCGCTGAGTGGCAAGGACAATCCCAACATAACCTTGTCCTTCTTGGGCCTCGTTGAGTGTTTGTTGGTAAATGTCGCCTTCAACCACAAGGGGGATCACCATATGGGGGAACAGAGGGCGATGTTGCACCGCGATGATCCCCAGCTGTTCAGGCAAAAAATCGGCCTTTGGGATCAAATTTCCATACTCGTCGGTTGTGTCGCCGGTCAGGATGACTTGATCAAACTCAAGGGCTCCTTCTTCGACTTCCGAAGAGATTTCTTCGATTTCTAAATCGTGGTTATCTTTTTTCTTTTTGCGGTCGCTCATACCCATCCTGCTTAAATATACGATAGCTTGTGATCAAGGTTCTTAGGTTAGACGAAATTCTTTTTCCAAGCAACAAAAGCCTTTGGTTTTTAGAGCCTAGATATCCTTCGGGTTTTTGGGGTCATTCCTGGCTCATGGTTCTTTTTTGAGCCGGATGACATGAAGTTTTTTTCATAAAAAATCTTGCGGTTTTGCGCCTGATGGTCTAATTGAGGTTAGAACGAAAGAGTCTGTGTAAGAAGACTCACCCGTATTAAACCTGTTTGGAGTACAAACCATGGAATCAGTAAACGCTGATGACG